>Ga0247723_1001297_pt1 | contig 14862 bp, 31 predicted proteins | sample MSEWelMarce5H_FC_FD_189079 | JGI IMG/M metagenome (GOLD analysis project Ga0247723, IMG submission 189079) | Subsurface sediment microbial communities from gas well in West Virginia, United States - MSEEL Well Study Marcellus 5H_FC | ecosystem: Environmental > Terrestrial > Deep subsurface >...
TCGCGGTTGAATGTCTAAATCTAGGTCTAAAGGGTAATCTGTTGGGACCCCTATATATTTTAAGGGGGATGGGGGGGTCACGGACTATCGGCATACTAGATCCCTTGGGACCCACAAGTAGGCGCGCAACAGCGCGCCGTCCCCGAGCCGCGAAGCGGCGAGGGCTGCACCCCGCCCGCGCAGCGGGCGTGACATTTATGCAACACTGTATCCACAATGCAACGACATAACGATCCCCGACCCACGGCCCGCGAAGCGGGCCCGAAGAAAGGAGAGCCGCGCAGCGGCGCACAACCTACACGTGTACAACGCAGGCGCGCCTGCGACACTATGTCGCATTGACATATCGCGATCCGTTGTTCTTGATTCGTGGATCGTTGATAAATATTTATTTATATATTGACTTGACTATTATTATGGGATAATCTATTATTATAAATAGAAAGGATGATTATGAAACACATAACTAAACGAGACTTATATCAGTTCAATACTGATATGGATGATATCGCGGATATGTTCCTTGATGTTATCAATGGCAAGAATAGCGCGGAGGAGATTAAAGATATAATAGAGTTCGCGATTAACAAACCAATAAAGGAGGATGAATAATGACTAAAGAAAAATGTAAAACTTGTAATGGAGAAGGTGTAATAACTAAACATTATATCTTTTCTGAAGACTGGCCAATGGATTGTGGGCATCATGAAAATGAATGCGAAGATTGCAACGGTTCAGGAACAGAACAAACAGAATAGAAAGGAAAACTAATGACATTAGATGAATTAGCAGAACATTACTTCCATGGATGGAAGAATGGTAGCTTTACAATAGATATGGATGAATATGAATTAGCTGCAAGAGGTGATGATGTAGCGGATATGTTCATTGAAGAAGCGAGAAGCAGAGCTCTTGCATGTGAAGAAGATATACAAGCAGAAGCTGGAACATTGGCTGAAGCTATTGATGAAACAGCGGCAGGTGGACGATGATTGAGTTCTTCAAAGAACTATACGCGTTTCTCGCATCGGGGATCGTTATATCCATGATCATCGCAGCGCTATTCTATTGGTACATGATCTATATAGACAATAAGCAAACAGACGATTTTGATAAGAAGTACCGCGAATCGCGAAAGGATAACAAATGAAAGATCCTAATAAAATTACATTAGCTGAAATAAAAAAACGATTTACTGAAATCTGGAAGAAAAAGAATCAGTTAAAGGCTTTTATTAAACATAATAATAATATCATTGAAGAAAAGAAGATTGAAATAGAACTTATGGAAGGTGATAGAACAGAACTAATATTAGAATATATACGCCAGAACCCTAATAGAATGAGTCAAGATCGTATTTGTTTTGATGTTACTATTACTGGTCCAATTAGATAAAGAATTAATCGCCTCCGATTAATGCCTCCTGGATCGCGGTCCAATCATCCTGGGCCGCGGTCTTCGCATCGCGAAGCGAGGTGCGTAGTTCGTGGATCGCGGAGCTTTGATAAAGTTTTACAGAAGAGGCAGAGGCGCCTCTTACTAGGATAAAATTACGCTTTGTCATGGTTGTATGAAATAGGATCTGATGAGGTGAAAAATGTATTTTACTACCCTTTGCTACTTTAAGTTCAACCATAAAAAATCCACAAGAATCATGATATCCCAATAGATCTGGAACTCCAAAGGATGCCCAAGACTCTAGTCTTGTCCATTTAATTTTAGGTGTATTTTTCTTAACTTGTTGCCAAAATTTAGACTCTGGTTTCATCGTACCTAAACGACTTGACTCGAGCGTATAACTTTAGACATTTTATGCTTTTCTTTCTCTGTAACTAATACAATTCTGTGTGTCTCATATGGACCAATCAACATGTTTTCCATTAGTTTAACTTCAGTAATGTCATGTAGATCTCCATTAGGCATTTGAACTTGAATACGTGCATTGGCTCCAACTTCAGAACCTTTAACAAACTTAGTTAATATACTTAATAGTGTTTTACCGTTTACCATAATATTTTAGGTGGGGCCCAGTATCTGAAGGCATAATCATTCATCTTCTCGTAAGCCGACCCCACACCATTTCATCGGAGATTAATGTTACGATTGATTTGTACTATAAGTTACGATATATGTCAATATTATGGGTGTACCAAAAGAATTAACAGAACGACAAATAAAATTTGCAGAGTTATTAGTTTTTAACGAAGGTAGAAAAACTAAAACTGAATGTGCAATGGAAGCTGGGTATGAAACAAGACCTAGACAAGCTGGACATGAATTAACTAATCCAAAGATATCTCCATTAGTTGTTAAATACATTGGTGAACTAAGAGAAGAGATGCAAAAGAAATATGAAGTTACATTTGAAAATCATATTGCTGAACTTGCTAAACTTAGAGAGGAATCTAGACAGAAAGGTGCATGGTCTGCTGCTATCAATGCTGAAGTTGCTAGAGGTAAAGCTGCAGGTTTATATATAGATCAAAAAATTATTAAATATGGTTCATTAGATAGTTTAACTCCTGCTGAACTAGAAGCAAAGATGAAACAGATTTTAGAAGACAATAAAGGTTTATTAGTAGAGGCAGACTTTGAAACAGTTAAAGAAGAATCAAAAGATAATACAAATCAAAAAGAAGAATTAATATCAAACAGTTAATTGTTTTTACATTTACAGTTGTTTAATAATAAACATCCAGCAGTTGTCTTCCAGGGACAATTAAAGGTAAACAATTTCTTTAACGCATCCAATTGGATAAACATTACGATCTCCAAAACTAATTATATTTCCATCTGAATCTGATTCATAAGATGAAAAGGTCATTAATTTTGTATCATCCTTATGAAATAGAAATCCTTCACTTACACAAGTACTACACTCCATTTCACTAAACTCATCATCATCAGCCCAACCTGTATCACCAAGTATATCTATCCAATGTAGTTTAATTCTAGGAAACTTGTCTATTTTCATTACCAGTTTTATATAAGGGGAATTTTAGGGGGTCAATTAAGAAAAAAATACCAAAAAAAAGTCTCGCGCGCAGACTATAGATGAGCAGCCAATACCAACACTTTTTTATCTAAATGGCGTAAAACGATGAGAACGCCAAGCGAACAGTAGCCAATACCAACGATTCGCCACGGCGTCTTTTTGTCAAAACAGCTAGAACCGTTGGTATACAACAAAACGCCACGACGCCACGCCGCCACGGTATTTTTTTTCAAAAAAAATATTCATCACTACCCCTAAAATCTCCCTTATGGTGGCGGAACAAGAAAAAAGCTATATAAATCAACGATCCACGCTCCCCGGACCACGCCACGGCCGCCACGGACCACTATTCCCTTGCCTTGCCATAATGATCTGCTATTAGCGGATCGCGGATAGGGGGTAATTCAGCATGGCTAAAAAGAAACAATCAATAGAAGATATCATGGATAGAATCCAAGAAGATCTAGACACTTTAAGAGATAAAGTTATAGAGCTTGAGGATAATCAATGTCAATGTAACGAGGACGACGACATAGACGATGATATCGATGAAGACGAAGACGAGTAAGCAAATGGTGTGGGGCCTAAAAACCCCACATTAATCAATTATCATTTTTATCCATATATTCACCATCTTTTACATAATCTATGAATTCTGGGCATTTTTCCTTAATATTCTCATCTAAATACTTCGCAAAGCTATTCTCATGAGTATGATGTCTTTTTGGATCAGTTGATGGTTTTCCATCTTTATAAAATTGAAAAGGAGACAATGTAATATCAACCGTATCTCCATATCCATCTATATCTAAATCACTGATATCGGCTCTATAATAAATATCATTTGGAAGATTAGATAAAACAATTTTAACTTCATCATTTACATTATATTCCAAAAGTTCTGCAATTAGTTCTTTTACAAGCATTTTCTTTCTCCTTTATTAGTTATAGAATTAATATAGTATAAATTCCCAGAATGTCAAGTGGTTAAAAACCCATATCAGTTATTTCTTTATAAGTTCTTTTCAATAATTGAGGATATTCAGGATTAGTAGAGTAGTTATATAACAGGTTAAAATAGCGATTAACATCATTAATACGCAGTTTAGACTGTAATTCACGTTCATTTCTAAAAGATTTGTAAGAATCTTTGGTATTTAATAGATTTACATAGTATTCAATAGAATGGCATTTAGACTTAAATTTAGCCACTCTAAACGTTGCGTTTGGGTTATTGGCAGGGGTCATACCGGTATGTAAATTTTTAAACTGATATATACCCATTAAATTGTTTCCTTCTAAAGCATAACGACTACGACCATAATTAGATTCTAGTGCTGCTTGTGTAAGTAATAGTTTTCTTGGTATTCTTTCTTCCTTTTTATATCTTTTATCAAGATAATCAGCGCATTTATTGACCGATTCTATGAATTCTCTGTTGTTCTTATAGCCAAAGGCGGGTTCTGAAAAGACTACAAACAATACAATAAATACCCAAAGTATTATTGTTATCAGATACAGTACATAATGTTTTAAATTATTCACGTAGTCCTCCGGCAATGTTAGTTGATTCAATTAGCTTATTCTGTTTCCTTTTGACAGATTTTCGCTGGCCCATAAGGGCTGTAAGTTTGTATAATGAAAGCATTTTGCCTGTTCTTCAGGTTTTGTCAAGTCGAAAGATGAACAAGGTTTTATATGGTCTATATGCCATTTTCCGTGGTTTTCTCTAGTCATTCCAGGTTTAAATAATTTTTCTAAATATGACCATAAAAATTCTACATTAGGAATTCCAAGTAAAGTCATAGTGCTAGCACTTTTGTTCTTACCTTTTAATGCAAGTAAAGTTCTTCTTCTTAAATTCATTATTAATTTATAAGTAGGATCTATTTTTCTTCTATTTCTTAATCGTTCAGTAATTTTTTTTCTATTTTTTATATTCCATAATTTATTTGTTAAACTTTTTTTATCTTTATTATTTTGATACCAAACCTTCGCTTTCATCGCTATTCTTTCTTTGTTCTTCTTATACCACTCTTTACTAAGCTCTTTCATTTTTTCTCTGTTATTATCTCTCCATACCTTCATTTTTTTATTATGGTGTTCTTTGTTATTTACATACCAATCTTTAGATGTTTTACTTTTTCTTTCTTTATTTTCAGAATACCATTTTCTAGAATTATTTATTGCTTTATCTCTATTCTTTTCATACCAACATTTAAGAGTTATTTTTCTTTTATCTTTATTCTTTGCATACCAATTTTTAGATTGTTGTAATACTTTATCTTTATTTTTTATGTACCATTCTTTATGGTAATTATTTTTTTCCATAAAACTGATCTATCCTTTTTAAAAATTCGTGTTTATATTTTTTAAGTTCTTCACCTTCTATTATAAATTCTTGATAAATGTTTTCAGGGGTTACCATCATAATAACTCCTTTTTGTATTTGAGTACCATGTACCACGTTGTGGGCCATTGCATAGGCTGCAAGTTGTAAACAATAGTCATGAATCCATTCGCGTTTCTTTGGTTTATTAGACTGTTTGAAATCAATAATGCTGTCTTTTCCATCATGCACTGCAACTAAATCAGTAGCACCTGCATATAGTTCTGGGTAATACATGGTAGCTTCTATGCCATAATATTCGCTTACTTTGTTCTTTAATCCATTATCTATAACAGTTTGAGCCATGGTATGAGCATTACGACCTATATCAGTTAAATCTAAATGATATTGACCGGTTAAAAAGCTTTCAATAATGGTGTGCATAGCCGTTCCACGCGTTGCAGAACTATCCACGATCCGCGCTGCTTCAGCCTCGCCTACTCGTCTGCGCCACAATTCCAGTGATTTACGTTTCTCTTCCGGCTGCGTTGCAGATAGAATCGTTGTCACCGATGGAAGCTTTGCTGCTCCTAGATCATAGTGACGATGTCCATCTACCGTTGCACGTGTTGATTTGGGATAGATAAATTTAGGGTTATGTTTCATATAAATATTCTTATAATGTAAGATAATATAATCATTCCAATAATAAAATTTCTAATTTCCTTCAGCGTAATATATCTTAACGCCCAACGATTTTTGTTTTTTCGATACAGAACGATTAATTGTATCTCCTGGTTTACAATTATAACTTTGGGTCTTACGACGAGATACGGACTTAACATCGTATAAAGTGGTTTTGCCTTTTTTGTCAACCACAACGATATCAAACGGACACTGCGGATCCATTGATCTAGCAACATAACAACCTTTCTTTAAAAAATCTTTTACCGCAATTAATTCTGAACATACACCTTTTATTGATCTACTTATCATTCCATTACTGGACCTTCCTTCACAGATTCATTATATAAAAATTTTATTAATTCTTTACTAATAGTAACTGTTGGATCAAAAGAAATATCTTTAGAACAACCAACTAAAAATAATATTATAAAAAAATATTTCATTTTTTCTTTTCTTCTTTTTTTACATAAGACCAGTCTATTTGATCATAGTTTTCTTTATAAGTTTTATCAGGAATACGAGATTTACCATCCCAACCTTTACCCCACTCTGATCTTCTTTTTTTATCTTTCATTAATGTAATGTAGTATGGTTAAAAGGTTTTACATCTTTAGATTGTTTCATAATAGTATTCATAGCTTCTCTAAATTCTCCATCATGTTTAAATACAGTTTTATATAATCGCATTGCTTGCGCCATCATAGTAGAAGCTACAATCTGTGGTTCATTATAACGAAGAACTAGTTCAACCATTTTATCAAACAGTTCGTTATAAATAAACTCAAGCTCTAAATCTTTTTTTGTTTTTCTCATGTCTAAGTTTCATAGTTAAATTTGGATTATTTTTTCTAATAACAATTATATCATTACCATTATGTACATTTTTAACTGCAACACCTAGATAATCATTTATCTTTATAATATTTTTAGTCACATACTCTCCTTACATTTTAAAATTTTATCAACTAATTTTTTAGAAGATAAAAGCTTTAATTTACTTTTTAATTTTTTATTTTCTTTTGTTAGACGATAAATAATCTCATCTAAATCATTCGGTCCACGTTTCATTTATATATAAGTATGGATAAGATTAATAATAACCAACTAATGACTACTATTAACATCCAAACATTTGGTTCGTATTTTTTAATTTCTTTTTTCATATAAAGTTTTAAATATACGTTTCTTTTTTATTGGACACCAGTAACCGTAATAACCTGATATTTTTCTTTTCATATTACAGCTCCTGCATCATCAATGTTCTCTAACATTTCCTCTTCAGTTAATGCTATTTCTCCCTGTGATTTACATTCTTTACATTGATATACTTCACCATAACAATCTCTACGATATCCGTTACCACCGCAGTCATGACAAATAACTTTATGAGTTTTGTCTTCCATTTGTTCTTTCTCCTCTATTTTCTTTATAGAATTTTAAAAGTTTATCTACCATTTTAGATCTAGTTCTATTTGTTCTTTCTGCTTGTATTCCAAGTTCTTTCCAAGTTGCTATTGCAACAGAAAGGGACTTATATTTAGCTGTATCAGCCATTTTTCTTCTCCTTTTATTGTTTATACTCTCTATTAAATTATATGGGAAGATATACTATAAAGTCAAGTGTTGCATTAATTTTATTTTTGGTGTATTGTGGACATCTCTTCTCACACCTTTTGTTTGCTCGTCCTAGTACAACTAGGGCGGGCATTCATTATCTTCTTCCCTGACCTTTATATTCTTTTCTATCGTTACGCTTATTTGGTCTTTTAGAGTGTCGACCTGGTCTTTTCTTGTTAGTGTGTTTGATGAATGTACCTGAACCTGATTGAACTTTACGTGCCATTATTCTTTAATTTCTTTAATTCTTTTAACACCATGTTTGTCTACTTCTACAATAGCTTTAATTTCTTTACATTGCCATTGAGTTGAATTTGGATTTCCATCTCTTTCAACTTTTCTTTTTTGTTCTAAACAATCTGCAATTGTAGCTTTAGGGGAATAATTTTCTAGTTTTCCGTTAAGGAACATTAATAATGCAAATACTGCTTCAACCATTATTTACCTCTTAATGTATCTAATTCTTTTTCTAATTTTTCTACTTTCTTTTCTAATTGAGCTATCAGTACTTTTGTGTGTACGTTTTCTTCTAATTGTTTAGAATGTTTATCCAAAGCTTTAGCTTGATATTCAATCAACATAAATAATTCTTGGTTTTTAGGAGTTTGATCTGCTTTCTTAAGAAGATCTTGGGCCATTAACTTTTCATTAGTTTCTAATCTATTTAATCTTTCAACGATTCCGAAATACGTCCATACCGCTACAACAATAGCAGATATAATAGCTACTATATTTTTAACAGGTAATGCTACACTTGTTTGGTCACTTAATTTAAATTCGCTACTCATTTTTCAGCTGTTTCTGTCATTAAACCTATTCTTTTACTACTTGTAATTGGAATATATTTAATAACTCCGTTAATATATTGTTCTACTTCTTCACCGCACAGAGAACATCTGTAGAAATCTTTATATAAGAATAACAAAGGTGATAGTAAATTGCAATAGGGACATACACCATGCTCTATTCTTGCATCTAATTTTAAAGCTCTTTTAAATTTTTTTGTCTTTTTTGGCATTTATTTCATAGAACATATCATCTGAATCATCTGTCTTCCAGTTTTTATTTTCTACATTCCAATACGTAGTCTGGACTTTATAGTCCGGCCAATGTGTAGAAGTAGTAAAGCTAGGCACGTTCCACAAAATACGATTGTTAGGCTGAATTGCAAAATTACCGTTATCAAGAGCCAAAACATGGCCACACTTGTGTTGATCAGGTATTTCGGAATGTTCAGTATCCACGATATTAGATTCTGGATGTGCCCAATCAATCGTAAATAAATATTCACCATGATAAAACTTTTTGTTTTTTCCTAAATATTTACAGCGTTGACCACTTAAAAAATCAAAAACAGTAACACTAGGATAATAACTAAATGAATTCCATAGCTGAAGATCTTCGAGATCTTGATGTTCAACCTCTCCGCTATGCAAAGTACTGCCGCTTCCTCTTTGAACAAAAGCAGAGATAGGAAGTCTCCAATAGATTGCACCATTTGTAAGTAAACAGTGAAACAACGGTGCACGGCCGCTAATACTCCCCAAACCAAATACCACACAGTCTTCAGTTTCTCCTTTATGTTTTCGTAAGTCATATAAATATTCTCTCCTTATTTTACAGTAGATTGGCGGGATGTTAGCATTTAAATATGACATTTAAAACTATTTAATAGCACCCCAGTTATCCCCAAATTCATAGTCAACTTTGTTTGGTATTTCTAATTTAATTGAGGATTCCATAATTTCTACAATTTGTTTTGCATGTTCACTGTGCTCAACAGATATATCTAATTCATCATGTATTTGTATATGAGGTACAATTCCTGCTTCACTCAAAGCTATAATTGATAATTTTGTCATATCAGCTGCTGATCCTTGTATTAATCTATTTAATGCTTTGTATGTACCAGCTCTTTTAATTCCAGGACCATATTCTTTTATTGCTTCAGCATGAGGTTTTGGAAATCCAGTACCAAACGTAGTTGGTTCCCAAAGATCAAAGTGACAAACTCTTCCACCCAAAGTTCTTATTCTTCCAGATTCATCTGCTCTTCTTGATACTGCTTGCATTAACTGTTTAATAAATGGTGCTTTAGCATGATACTGTGCAATCAATTTTTCTGCTGCTTCTTTCATTAAACCTAATTCAGCCATTAATTTATTTTTACCCATACCATACATTAAACCAAGATTAATTGTTTTAGCTTGTGATCTTTCAATGCCTGCCATCTTTGCAACAGCACTGTGGAAATCAGCTTCACCTGATTCATAAGCTTGTGCAATTTCATTTATACCATCCAATCTTTGTAGTTTAGCATAATGAATTAAAATTCTAGGTTCTTGTTGTGAATAGTCAAACACTCCCCACTTATGATTTTCTTCTGGAATAAATAAAGATCTAATCAAAGGACCAAGTTCTTTATGTCTTACCGGTATCTGTTGTAAGTTAGGATTAGACATTGAGAATCTTCCTGTAACAGTTCCACCATCATCAGATCTAATTTGATTTATATCTGCATGTATTCTTCCCTTGTGAGAATGTTTTACAATCGTATCTATAAAAGTTGTGTGTGCTTTATTTATTTCTCTTGCATAAGAAATTCCTTGTGCAATTTCATTAGGATGATTTGATAAAAAGTTTTTTGTAAAGCTTGGAGCTCCTGTTTTTTCTGTTATGTCATATGGTAATTTTAGAGCATCAAACACTTTTGCAATAGATGCTGCTGCCCATAATTCTACAGTAACTCCGGTTAAGTCCTTGATTTTATTAAGTATTTTATTTTCTTTATTCATTAATTCTTTTTTAATTTTATCTGCTCTTTCAACATCAACTCTTACGCCTTTAAATCTCATATCTACAAGACATGGAAATAATCTTGTCTCTGTATCAAATATAGTCCAAAGATCTTGATCAGATAATTCAACTTTCATTCTATGCCAAAGTTTTAAAGTTGATTCAGCATCTCTTTCTGCATACTGACCAACAAACATAGATGGAAGTTTCCACATATCTTTTTTAGCATCAATTCCATATTCTCTTGCAGCTGCTTGTAATACTGCTTCATCTTTACCTATGCCTGCATATTCTCTAGCTAAATCATTTAATCTAAAACTCCATCTGTTTTCATTTACTAATGATGCAGCAATCATTGTATCTACAACTTTAGCTGGAGGAGTTATACCTGATGATCTTAACCAACAGATATCATACATCGCGTTATGAAATATAAATGTAGAATCTTGTTTAAATAAATCTTGTAACCAATTTAAAACTAATTTCTTATCCATGTTACCACCACCTTCATGTGCTATTGGATAATAAGCAGCCCAACCTTCTACTGCTACTGATATACCTACAATCTTACCACGACCAACCACGTTCCCCGATCCAAGTTCCGTTAAGTCAGGATCACATGTTTCTAAATCCACTGCTATTTCTTTATGACCGCGAAGATCTTTTAGTTCTTCTGGCACTACCCATTCTGTTTGTGGTGTAAATAATATCTGCTGGAACGTTCTTGTCATTTATAATCTCTTTCTAATATCATTTCTAAATAATGTATTGCTTTTAATATATCTTCTTTTTTTCCTTTCAATTTATGTCTACAGATATACTTGATTGCATTACCTTCTGCAAATGGTAATTGATTTTCGTTTATAAATTTTGATGGTTGTATTTTCATTATTTTATAGTGTTGACCACCTACTTGTTTAAAAAATGTTTTGTTTGTCATATAGTATATGCTTTGTTGAAGTCTCTTGGATCTACAATATGTAATTCTCTCTTAGCTCTTGTAAAAGCTGTATAGTATAACCTATGTAAATCATCAGGGTCTTCTTCACTTTGTTTAACCGCAGCGGATGTTAAATCTAATAGAACACAAAGATTATCTCGTTCACCGCCTTTAAAAGCGTGAATGGTTGACATAAGAATACGCGGAGTCTTATTTATCTTCTCACCATTAGCTCTCATATTACGAATATAATTTTCAGTAATTGTGTCTACACCTTCAAATGATTCATACCATACTTTATCAGTAAGTAAACCATGATTCTGCTTACAATCATTAATTGTATATTTTTCTTCAGCTTTTAATGTTTTAGCATCTCTATATCCAGGAGTTATATTAGCACCTAAATATTTATATATATTCTTTATCTGAATATAATTTAAAGACATTCCATTTCTAAAATCTTCCCAATTACTTAATGCTAATAATAATTCTAATGAAATAGAGTTGACTCCTTTATGTTGATAATACCAACCCTGTAATTCACATAACTCCTTAACATCATCTAAAAAATAATTTGCTGATGCAAGCACAGTCCATTCACCTTTAGACATATCTACTTGAGTAATATCTGTATAAAATCGTAATAACCCTGTTTCTTGGCGTGGTTTATAGTCTTTTTCATACCTATTTTTAACTCTAGATATAATCTTTTGTGATAATTCGTGTATAGGACCACCAGGAATACGATAAGATTGATTAAGCGTCTTAATCTCATCTACTTCTTCTCTTAATGCTATAAAGTGATCTACATCAGCGCCTGCCCATCTAAATATCGCTTGATCATCATCTCCTGCAATATAAGTCTTTTCTGCTTTTTTCCATATAGATCTAACCATTTCCCATTGCAAATGAGATAAATCTTGTGCTTCATCTATAAATAATACTTTAAATTTTGGTGATAAATCTTGTTCTACAAAATCTTCTAATAAATCTGTAAAATCTTTTAATCCTTTTTCTTTTTTAAATCTTTTAAGTTCTTGATCTAATAAAAATAAGGTATCTCTTTCTATATCTAATAGATTTCTTCTTGAATCATAGCATTCCATTAAATCCATTTTTCTAACTCTAGCTGTGTTTATAATAGTTAAATATTCATTATCAGAATTAAAAATTCCATCTTCATCTGAATGAGATGCAGTTTTAATTGGTATATTACATCTTAATCCAAATTCTCTGTAATCTTCTCTACTCATCATTTTATCTTTTGTAATACCTAAAACTCTAAAGGCTAAAGAATGAAGAGTTCTAAAATATATTAAATCATGTTCAATACTTAATCCAAATTTTTCAGATGCTCTTGTAGCTGCTTCTCTTGCTGCTTTCTTTGTAAAAGAAAAGTATCCTATTTCTTTTGGTCTTGTTCCTTGTTTAATAAATTCATCCACCAAATTTAACAATGTTGTTGTTTTTCCTGTTCCCGGTGGACCTAATATTATTGTCTTCATATTTTTTTAACCTCCTTTCTAATATTTCTTTTTGTAATTTTATTTTTTCATATTCTTTTTTTAATAATCTATATTTTAAATACCAGTTAATTCCTATTTTCATTAGAAATGTTGTTCTTGATATTTAACTTGTGTACTAGATGCATCTAATTTTTTCATTGTGTTGATTTTAATTAATCTAGGTTCTTGACCTTTAACTTTCATTCTAATTTCAGAAACAAATATTTTATCTAATTGTTTAATTAAATTACCTGTCTTTGTCTTATCCATTTCCCAATGGTTCTTCTTACAAAAATTATAAAAATCATCCATTCTAAAATATGTAAATTCTCTCTTTTCATCTGTATAAGGAAGTTTATTAAATACATCATCCATAGTTCTTGCGTTCTGTCTATTAGTTGTCCAATCCTGTAATAAAGCTGTTAATTGATTTTTAGGATCTAAAGATTCTAATGCTTCAACTGTTTGTAAATTATCCATTAGCGGTTTTAAAAATACTTCTCTCCAATCTTTTTCTTTTAATCTTGGTATAACTAAATCTGCTTTCTCTAGCGCAGCTAATGCAAATAAAGCTGGATTAGCTAAATGTTCTGCTTTTAATTCAATTCTTTTTTGAGTCTCACCTTCACCAATATCTAAAAAATACTGTGGTGGATTAGAATCATATTTAGTTAAATTACCTAATAAAGGCATTGCTTCTTGATCAGATCCTACACCAAACTTTTTAGTTCTACATAATGCTGAATTACAAACACTTTGTATTGGAGGAAGTTTACATCTATATTTATCGTAACCTTTTTTACCTAAAGATTTTAATAACTGTTGTACCTCACCATTACTTAAAGGTGGGTCCATGAATTTTAAATTAGCAGCAACAACTTTATCTTGCCAAATATCTGGGTCAGATTGTTTGTAGTATATGGCAACATTAAACAATGCATTATTCCTAGATCCTTCACCAAAACCATCTCTAGCTAATTTATTTAAACATGGAGGCCCATCTTTAAATGCTTCATCTATCTTCTTTTCTTTGATTTCAATTTTTTCAACTTCTTCTTTGGTTTGCGCGTGCGTTTCGTACAGCTTATAAAACTCTTCAAGCGACGCAGCAGACCCATCATCATTGAACGCATATCTTAATCCTTTTGTTTGGTTATGGTAGGGAAGATTTAAAAAATTACCTGTGTCCCCACGTTCCACAAGTATTTCAGTTTGTTTAGGAAATATCTCAACTCCTTCATATCCTAATGTATCTGAAATCTTTTTTAGTGTAGTCTGCATTAACGATGCAGGTATGAATTCTTTTGTGAATAAAAATATATGCGCACCACCTGATTTAGATCTAAATAGAATCAGTGGTAATTTTAAATTTCTTATTTTCTTTACGATGGCAGTGTGATCAAGATTATATTGATCAACGTCAATACAACCCCACTTACAATTATTATCTTCGTTGATAGGAATAATACCGAGAGCAGGATCAACACCGTTAAGATGTTCTTCCCAAAGATTGTCAGTAATTTGTTTTCTAACAATAAATGCTTTTCCTTTTTGCTTACCATTTTCATTACGTTCTCCTTTTTGATACTGACCATAAGCTGTTTGCAAGCCAGTAAATATTTCTTTAAATTTTTCTTTCATACAACAATTTTAGTTGGAGCCCCAATTAAGGGGCCCCTATTAGTTTAAACTAGAACGGTACGTTCTCGTTTACTCTCTCTTCTACATCAGCTTTTGTTTGCACCGATCCTTTTTTAACATCGCCAGAAAAGCTTTTTGCACTTAAGTACAAAGCTTTATCTTTTGTGTCTAGAATTCGATCTTGTGTTACTACCCAACCATACCAACTACCTTTATCATTTTTTTGTAAGTTAGATGATAAGTTGTATACAACACCATGCATTGGGGGAACTGCAAATCCACCTTTACCGTCAGAGATCTGAACAGTTTTCATCATTGCGTTCCACTTCTTGCTTACATTTAGCTGCGTTGA
>Ga0247723_1001298_pt1 | contig 14845 bp, 35 predicted proteins | sample MSEWelMarce5H_FC_FD_189079 | JGI IMG/M metagenome (GOLD analysis project Ga0247723, IMG submission 189079) | Subsurface sediment microbial communities from gas well in West Virginia, United States - MSEEL Well Study Marcellus 5H_FC | ecosystem: Environmental > Terrestrial > Deep subsurface >...
CCTTAGGTGGTCTTTATTTACTTTTTATTTTATTTATTTAGACTATAAGACTCTTATTGAGGTGTTCATACTTCTAACAAACCTACAAACAATTATTATTTATTTTATTGTCTAGACTTTCTTTAGTGTCTAGTGTTATTGCTTGGTCATCTCTCCGGCTGACTAACTTACAAACAACTTGGCTAGTGTCTTAGACATAAGGGGGCTAAGTGTCAAGGCTTTTGATAACGATTAGATAACAAGGGGGCTAGGCTCTTGTCTAAAGGTGTGATACAAAACACTAACAAAGACTAGGACAATACTTGACAATAGTCTAGGCGTGTTCTAGTGTTAGGTATGTAGTCAAGGGGACTACAAGAAAGAAAGGGAAACAAATGACACAACACGGGGTAAGCATTACAACAGAGGGACACCATTACAACTTCGTAGTAGATACCACCGCACAGGTTAGAGAATTGCTACTCAACACCACCGCACCAATCTCCGAGGTAATTGTTATGGAAGAAGGCTACGGCAAGGAAGCCCGTATGCTAAACGCTGAGGAAATCTTGGCTATTGTCCTCAACCACCCAAAGCAAGCACTATCTCTAGTCTAATAAACTAGGCAAGGAAGCCCCTGAAAGGGGGCTTTTTTGTTGTCTAAATCACACAAGATGTGTTAGTAAATACTTGACATAGGACAAGGGTCTGATAGTCTTTAGGTGTTAGGAAAAAGTAAAACCTAACAAAGGGGAAAGAAAATGGAAATCAAGGTAACGGCAAACTTCTCAAAGGAAGAAAAGGAAATCCTAGTGAAGGTTGAAGATACTCTAGAGAGTGTGGCACTTGTGATAGTAAAGGCTTTACAGGTAGCAGAGAAGCCACTTAGAGTATGGTCTAAGTTTTGGTAAGGCTCTAGGAAAGCCCCCCGCAAGGGGGGTTTTTCTTTTGCCACTCCCTAGCCAAAAAGTAAAAAACTTACACCGGCCGCCAGACTTAGGGGAATTGTTGGTAGTGGGGAAAGCCTTGACTTGGAGAAACCCGCAAAGATGTGATAGGAAACACACCCTAAAGACTTGACAAGCGTAAGGCTATGTCATAGTATTAGCAGTAAGAGAAGGGAAAGGAAAGAAAATGCGAGGACTACCTGATAGCGCAGTAGTAGGAACATACAAACGCCTACACCGCAAGCCAAGACGCAAAGCCCCTATTGTTAGTTATGACGAGCAAGCAGAAATGATTTCTAAATTATTCTCTTGGTTCGCAGTAAAAGCAATAGAAAAAACGCACAAAATAATTTATAAATAAAACTTGACAAGGGCTATCCCTATGGTCTAGTCTTACACTTACCAAACAGAAAGGAAAATAAAGTGCTTGCTATCAAACTAAATGCTGAAGGACAAGCAGAGGAAGTCCAACTAGCAGATGAAGGTTCTCAACTAGAGCAACTTCAATCTGCCGTAGGCGGACTTGTTCAAGCGATAGACTTCACCGCAGACTTGACAATCTGGGTAAATGAAGAAGGAAAACTTTATGGGTTGCCAATCAACCCTATGGCAACTTTCTTATGGGAAAAGTATTTCGGACTTACTGACTTTATTTGTGGAGATGTAATCTTCACAGGTGGCACAGGTGAGGAAGGCGAAACACTTGGACTCAATGAAGAAACCGCGAAACAACTTCGTGAGTTTCTGCGTATTGACTAACTCAAACAAAGGACAAAATGACAACCGCAATCAACTTCCGCACTAACCCCGGCCAACTAGAAAAGGCTCACGGGGCACGCTATGCGATTAGGACAGACAGACCAACTTTCTACCGCAGAGCAGGGCAAAACAAAATAGCAAAATTACAACTACCTGAAAATGTGGTTGTGGCTTTCTCTATGCTGACAAGCCCACTAGATAAAAAAATGAGAAACGATTATGTAGTGGCGTTAGTAAGTGCTGGCTGGACACAAGCGTCCGTAGCGAGAGCGTCTAAATTATCTCCGCAGATGATAAGAGTAATTCTAAACTCTCACACTAGCACAGGCGTTCCGCCAACACTACTTGTTCCACTCGTTCCAAAGCACGCACCAAAGGTAGGGCAATCTCGTTATGTAATGCCTACGCCTGAATTGTTGGAGAGGCTAAAGCAACTTCAACCCTATGCGCAGAAAGTTAGGGCTAATAGTCCTCGCTATCGTGCTGAGGCTGAGGAATACACTTACTTACTCAATCAAGCACACAACGAGCAAAAAGTTACTCTCTATCGTATGGCAAAATTATTAGGGGTAACTACTTCGGCACTTGCTTTCCGCTTGGTTCGTTATGGATACCGCACAACTACACTAGGGAAATCTTCTGCCTACACGCCAATCTTGGATAAGAACAGAAAAGCCTAACTCCGTAATAAAGAAAGCCCCCTAGTTTTTGCTAGGGGGTTTCTTTTTTGACGCCTTATGCCGTCCTTCCAAACTCCACACAAGGACGCAAAAAGTAAAAAATCAACGCCCTGCAAGTCACAAGATTATGTGACAAACAGAGCGTTGATTTTGTTAATACTTATTCGGTGACTTCTACTGAAGTCCCTTCGAACAAACGAGAGATTAGTTTCTCGTCCTGAGCGTCGACCTTTTCCACCGAAGTCTTGGCAAACTGAGCGAGAGACTTCATAGTCCCTGCACTTAGCCAACCAAACTTGTCACTACCCGCATCGAAAAAGCCGAGTTCGACAAGACGGAATTGCACCAAACCAACTGATGCAGAATTTCTGGATTTCGACTCAAAAACAAGGTTCGACAACGAAACAACTTTATTAGATGCAGCAAGTTTTGACTGCACTGGTGCATCATTTTTACTTTTTGGTTCTTCGACTGGCTCGACGACAGCAACAACTTCCTCAACAACTTCTGCTTCTGGAGCCTCTGGCTCTATAAACATAGGTTCAGGTTGCGCTGGTGGAGCAAATGTAGGGACAACTTCCGCACTAGCAAGCACGGGTGTTGGCTCCCAGACTTCAGGTTCTTGGGTGTTCTCTGTCAAGGGTTGACTCCTTCTGGAAACTTGTTGAGCCAAGACTCATAGCGTGCTTGGTCTACACCAGTATACCCGCTTCCAACTTTCCAAGATTCCCAATTCTCACCGCCATTACTCATGTGATAAGCAATCTCGGCGTTGACTACGGGGTTGAATAGTTCCGCATTTGACTTCAAGTCAAACTTCTCTCGGCGGTCTACTCCTAGTCCGCCAATCATATTAATTTGGAAGATTCCGTATGAAGAGTCGCCAGTTCTTGTATTGCCATTGAAGGCAATAGGGCGACCATTAGACTCCTTCTTCACAACAGCCCAAGCGACCTTTAGGGCTTTGCCCTCAAACCCAACGGCATAGAGCAGTTGAGCGAGTTCTTCGTCCGTGAAGGTGGTTCGCTGGTCAGCAAACCTTTGGAGTTGTAGAGCCTTGATTTTTTCCTTATGGGCGACGATTTCAGCCTCGATAAGTTGTTCGTAGGTTTTCTTTTCTTTTTCTGCCTGCTGCACTTCGACAACAGTTTTTACTTTTTGTTCGTCTGCGTTGGACGCTTGAACATAGGTAGAGAAAGTCGAAATAACTCCAACCGAAAGCAATACGCTCAAGATTTGTTCGACAACTCTGCTCTTAGTTTTCTGCATTGATTTTCCTTTGTTTGGGGACATGGACTCTGCGTTATCTAAACCGCAGTTGGGTTGCTATCTAAGCCAACCGAGCCACCCTCATTGGGGAGACAGGTATTACTTACCTTTCCTAAGTTTGTCGTTAGGTCGTATGTCGTTCATAGGTAATACCTTATCATAAGAAAGTCAGGAAGGTAGCCTTTTACAGGCATTTTCCGCAACAAGCCCCGTGGTTGTAGTCGTTTTCATACAGGGAAAACTGGCTACCGCACTTCCAACAGGCTATGTAAATGATTTGTTTTTTCTTGGTTTTTGTCATTTTCTTCCCCTTTCATAGACAACAATACAATAGTTCAAGTTCTCTGTCAAGCGACACGCCAAAAGAATAGAGACCCTCTGACGGGGGGAAGGTTTGTGTCAGAGAGCCTCTAGTCCAACTTTATTATGTCATACTATTGACAAGAAATCAAGTCCTAAGGCTTTTCCCTTATAGACAGGACAGCCGAAGCAATCGCCACAGCACCGAAGGCTATGGACACATCTGAGTCTCCCCAAATAGCCAAAACAACGGCGAGCGCAGACGCCACGCTGGCAACTACCGCAGACCAAACTACATTGAGATTATTCATTTCCTGCCTTCTTTCTTTTAGGGCTAGTTCTACCTCTGAGACGGGCTGAAGGGTCTCTCAAAACAACTCCACTACTACGAATCGCTTTCCTCGCTGTCCTATAACAGACACCAAGTTCTTCAGCCACATCATCTATGGCAAGACCAGAGTTGTATAACTTTGCAGCATCAACCTCTATCTTTTTACTTTTTGCCACTTCTGAATTACGCCTTTCGTTTCTTCTTCTTTATCGCTTTGTAAATGAAATAAGAAAGCACACCAACAATCAACGCTGGGGTATAGACCGCAACGCTGAAGAAGTTTGACGATACTTCTATCCACTCAAATTGACAGGCAAGACCGCAATCGGTGGGGTCTACTACTCCTACAAAATCTTCCATTAGATTCCTCCCTTCACTTTCTCGTAGTGAAGTTCAGTTAGTTCTTTGCGAAGTCTGTTGTTCTCCCGTATCAACTTACCTTGCGCTCTGATACCAACAACCATAACAAAGCACGAACCCGCAAGCGCAATAATTATTGCGAACATTGTTCCATTATCAAGCAACATTTGATTCTTCCTTCCTGTTAGATAAAGCAATCGCATTGGCGCAGGTGTAGCACCACTTCTCTGTTTCAACTCCAAGCAAGAACGCATCTACGCCTGAATAAACTAACTGTGTGTTTTCGCAAGTGCCATTTATACATTTCTTCATTTTACTTTTTCCTTTCAGGTAGTGGAAGATTTCTCATAAACTCTTGTCGTGCTTCTTTTGTAGGTAGTGCGTCTCGTTCAGCCATTTGCTCGTCTGTCATAAAAGCAAACTTCAATACAAACTCTGTAAACTCTTCTTTAGTCAAAGAAGTTTTCGCAAGTAAGTCTTCACCCTTTTTAGTTATCCTCATATTAAAACTCCCCCTAATCCTTCATCAGTTCCAAAGTCGGCAGGGCTTACTAAGTCCAACCACTCTTTGAATAAATAAATCAAACCTTCTTGCTCTTGTTGCTTCTGTTCGTATAGTTCGTCATAGAGGTCATACGCTGAGAGTTCCGCATACTCTAAAACTTCTTCCATTGGATAGATAGGCATTTGCTCTCCCCCTTATGGATACAACAGGTCTAAACAAAATTGGTTCATTTGTTCTGTTGGCACTTTACACATCTCAGGTGTAGTAGCGTCAAGAGCCCAAACAATAAGTGCGATAAAGATAACGACTACTGCGAGTCTGCGTCTTTTGTATTTCGCTTCTGTTCTAATCATTTTGTCTTTCTCCCTTTTCTATTGACTTCCCTAGTCAATACCCTAAGATTACAGCCTTCCTGACCTTTTGTCAAACCTTCCTGACTTTCGGCGTGTCTTAGTTTCTCCACGCTGAAACATCAACTTCACTCAGCCATTTCTCAAAGCGACCATTGAACAAGGCGTGCTTGCTTCTCTTAGCCCGTATCAAGTCAATCGCTTCTTGTGGCGTGTAGCCCTCACGAATAAGGACTAGAGCCATAATTAGACCACTTCGGTTCATACCTGCTTGGCAACGAATAAGGACACGCTGTCCTCGCTTCCACTCTGCGTGAGCCATACGAACAATTCCTTGTAGGTCATTTGGGTCAAAGTCTGCCATGTCGCTGTCGTAAAATCCGAAACGGATTTCCTTGACAAACCAATCAACAGGGTTCGCCCAAGCGTAGGCTGTGATTACAAAGTCAAAACTTTTCTTGGTAATTGCTGGCGTTGCTAGTTGGTCATAGATGTCGTCATCATCAGTTCCACCCTGCCATAGGCCGGGCAATAACTGAGACCACAACTCCTTTGGATAGTCAATCGTGTAAGAGCGTGGTGCTATTTTTGTTTCTATTAGTTCTAGTGCTTCGTCTTGCGGAGAAGTGTTCATTTGTATTTCCCCTTTCTATTTAGAGTTTATCATACCTTCCTGACATTTGTCAAATCGGCTTATGAAACTTTTTTCTTGCGCTTACGCACTACTTTCTTTTTCAAGTCATACTTTTGCTTGGCATACCAGCCAAGACCAAAGAACAGAACAAGACCTAGAGCAGAGGCGTCAATCATTATCATAATCAACAGAACCCCAACAACTACTAAAGCGATTTTCTTATAGAAAATCTTCTCTATCTTCGTTGTTCGGTATGCGTATTTGAAATCACCGAACAGCCAATTTATAAACTTTCTAAACATAAGTTCCCCCTTCTTAGGTATTCACATACTATCAAACCTTCCTGACATTTGTCAAGTCCCTTCAGCAAACAACCCAAGTTGTTTTTACTTGCAGCGGATCTGAAGGAGAGTTTTTACTTTTTGCTAATGCACCACCGGGCCCTCGATTTGGTCAAGTTGTTTGTAGTTGCCAAAGAAAAAACCCCCGCATCAACGGGGGCTTCTCTAAAATCTGTTGGGCTTTAGTTCTTGACCAGAACCGCTTTATCAAACTCTTTGGCACACTCTCTGCCTATGTTCCAGAACCCCTGTGAGTCTGCTTCGCTGGCTGGGTGTAGCACCGCACCACCTGTGGATACATTTACTAGGTAAGCGTTCTTACCTGTCTTGCGTCCGCATTGAATACAGTAGTTCTCGTAGTTGCCATTAGGCTCTACCCAATTTACAAAATCTCCGAAAGAAATCATTTATTTCACCCCCTTCCTTCTTTGATAAGTTAATCTTACTACATCTCTAAACAAAAGTCAAATAAAAAAGAGTGACCTATCTCACAGTCAAAATGTCCGATTTGTCTTAACATCTTTTGGCTCAGGGTTTCTGGGGTTTTGGACTTCTCAAATTGTTTGTAGTGTGCAAATGCACTGGGCGCTATTGCAGGTTTTTACTTTTTGCGACAGCGTCCCACTGCAAATTAAATAAAAATACCCCGCACTAGGCGGGGCATTTCTAATTGTTTGTTAGATAGTTTTGTAGGTCAAGTCAATAATTCCTATTGGCGTGTCTTCATCTTCCTCGTCTTCAGCAAAATCTCCTTGACCAATTAGGGTTTCGAATCCAGCATTAGGGTTTTCGTGATTAGTGCTAACCGCATCGATAAATCTAAGTCCGCAGGAGTCTTCATACCACTCTTGTAGTGTCGCAAGCATTACATCAGGTGTGGCATCTTCTTTAGTAATAAGTGGGTCGTAGCCATACCCTCGCATTAGTTCTACCTGTTCATTGTCCATTAGCAGGTAAATCTTGTGGCAAGTATCAAAGGCAATAGCCTTAGCCTCGCTAACTCTTTCTTTTACCAAAGTATCAAATACTTCTGTTAGTGTGTTCATTACCTATCCAATCTAAGTATTCTTACAAGTTCGCTAGCAGTTATTTCCCAACCAGCATCTGTCTTTACGGCAGTAGCAGGGTGAGGTTCTATGTCGGCAGGTAGTAGGACTACTGCATCATAGTTTTCTTCTTGATAAAGTTCCCAAGCCTTGATAGCAGGTTCTGCATAGTCAAGTGGTAGTGGTGGATAAAAGTTACCTCGTAAGTGATAGGTCATTGAGATAGTGTTCATTACGCTACCTCGCAATCGTGTCCATACCCAAGTTCATTAGGTGTAAGTGCTTTCTCGCACTCACCGCAGATAGGGACAACCTTGCCACTCGAATAAAGTGCTAGGTGCTTTAGAATCATGTCGGACATTTACTTACCCCCTGTAAGTTTGTTGTTGTAGCAAGTATAACACTTTACCAAAGTAAAGTCAAGTATTATTTCTTACTCTTTTTTGAGTCTTGAAACTTTTTTTCGCAGGTGTCGCTAAAGCAAACATTATCTTTGTCGGTGTTGTAAATAGAAAGTTTCTTCTCGCAGATAACGCAGAAACGAATCTTTGTATTTATTTTTGTTGGTGTTCTGCCCGGCCCTGCAATACCACGACCCGCATAGTAAGTTGGGCGAAGATAAACTCTGCCAAACTCATCAAACTCTACTGAATCCATTTTTTCCCCCTTTTGTTTTAGTTCGGTAGGGAGTCGTATTGTTTCCGCCCCTTGCAAGTTATAGGCGTTCAGGTGACCAGCGACTTCCCCCTACCGAATAAACAAAGGATAACATCTTAGGATAGGCAAGTCAAGTATTACCGCAAATTATTTTTATGAGCCTTACCGCAAATCGTTTCATAGGTTGTTCAACCAGGTGTTAACGACTACCAACAATTCCAGAAGGTCACCAGCAGCGGCAGCACTGCATCAGCAAAAAGTAAAAATCTGTGGCACGCCGGTCCTCACAGCGCAGAAGTTGTTTGTAGTTTGCCTTAACGCATGATTAAAAATGCTGCACATTTATACAAATAGGCGCACTTGTATTAGGGTCTAACCTCGCAGAGATAGTTAATGCTTGTCTGATTAGCGTCTTGGCAGTTGCCAGAGTTCTCTTTCTTGTTTCTAGAGTCCCCAGCAAAGCACCCAGAGCGTAGGCACTCCCAGAGCCAATGGCATAAACCCCACTCTCGTCCCGTGCCCACGAATAGTCGTTGCCAATCTCGTAGACAGTTCCATTAACCAGAACCATTACTTGGCTATCTTGGTCGCCATCTTTTGAGTATGAGTTGTCCTCAAAGCATTTCTTTAGTTCAGGTATAAAAATGGCAGTCATAAACTTATCGAGTTTGACTCCGTAAGTTGTTGGTGTTATTGCAGGCGGCTTGAACACAAATGATAATAAGTTGATAGCCCTCATGTCCCCTGCTACGCCAATGAGGTATGAGCCATTCTTAAACAACTTCCCATTATCTTTTGGAAGTGTATAAATCTTTTCGTTTTCTTCAGTCACTCGTGAGTCATAGCCAACGACAGCCCAGTTCTCTCCTTGAACAGCAGCAATCGTAGTCACAGCGCACCCTTAATCTTCGTAAGTTTTTACTTTTTGCCTAGCCAGAAAACCCGTCCCACAAGTCTAAACGCAACTTCTCGTATCTATCTCCGTGGTAGCCATTGTTTCTTGCTGAAATGTCCTCGTCTCTTTGTAGAGAGTCAAGGGACATAACCGCAACATAGTCAGTTTCGTCAAACATTATTACAAGTTTAGTGTCCCCGTCCGCAGGGTCATCAACAATCGCAACCATAAAAGGTGCAGCCGAACCATTTGGGTGATAATCCTTAGAGACAATTTCCATACATAAAATGGTAATGGGGTCTGTAACAAGTGATTTTAGATTTTATAACATAACATAAACCGCACAGAAGTCAAGTAGTTCTAGACACTAACCCCAGTCTCAGACAGGGAGAAAGAGGTTAGCGGAGTGGAAGGGTATGCCACTCTCATCTCAGGAGTGGGTGAAAGGGGGATAACTCCCACTACCTAAGGAGTTATAACTTTAACATACTTTCAGGTTTTTTACTTTTTCCTATCAACAATTTCAATCGGCACAACTACATCTGAGGAGTAGATAGTTCCGTCTGAGTTCTTGCGAACAAATCTGCCCGAAGGATTATCAAACTGAATTGTTATCTTGGTTCTCCGAATACCAACAATTGTTGCTACTTCGCCACGCAAATACTTTGTGCCACATCTTTCGTTGATAACAACCCTATCCCCAATGGAGAAGTCGTTTATGGAAACCCCTGTTCGCAACAAGTTCTTTCGCTCTTGAATCGCTTTAGCAATCGTGTCCAGTTGATTATCTACTTCACCAGTTTCAATGGCTTCGGTAATAGATACTAAGAAGTCAAGGTTAGACATCTTCCTCTACCTCGTCCCCATTTTCATCAACAACACCAATGTCATTAGATACTGCCTCAACATCAAATCCGTAATACTCGTTCATAAAGACAGAGGCAATACGAACCGCAAAATCATTATCTGACTCATCTTCATTTCGTAGTTTCTCGTCTAACACTATGGTAGTCATTAGCGTAAAGTAATCGCCTACGAACATTACAGTTCTGCTGAGATTTATCTCGTCCATTGTTATTCCTGTTCTCGTAGGTGTTCTGCTATGTCCTCAGGGTCAGCACCGCAGGTGACTAGAACCTTACGCCACAAACTACCTACGCCCATTTTTGTATCCATAAGGAACATCAACTTTTCTAGGTGGTGGTCTTTCTTTAGGTTCGCCACTCTCTCAATGTCCTCACTCAACATCTCAAGTAGCAGAGCCAAACCCATATTAATAAATGCGCCTTCTTCTGCGTCAATCTCTAAACTTACAACTTCGTTAGTCATTTGACTAACCCCCTTTCCTTATACCTAAGTAAATCATACTTTGATACTTTTGTCAAGTATCTATTTAATTATTTAGCGAGAACATAAACCCTCTCTTTAGTCTTTAGTGGCTTGTCGTCCGGCCCCTTTACATAAGGACTAATCCAAATACGCTTTTTGATTTCCCCACCACTTACTGGGTCTTTGTATGGTTGCCAACGCCAATGCCCACCAACTATCCACCTGTGCGACCAGTTAACATTTCTTTCCTCGCCACCTTCAACACTCGTGTAGCGTGTCTTACGGAATTGAATAACAAGAACCTCGCTAGGCAAGTTCTCTCGCTCAATGCGTTTGCGTTGCGCCCTATTCTCTGCCTTGTGCTTTGATACCTCTGTAAGTGTCTGCGACATTATTAGGAAGTAAGCCCAAACAAGTCTTGTTGAATTAGTAGCAGGAGTTAGTTTAGTAGCCTTGTAGTGTTCCCACTCTTCATCAGAGAGAAGTTCTTTTCCACCTTCTCTAAAAGTAAGACCTCTAATTGAAGTCAAATCTTTTTCATTTGCCAACACTTCTTCTTTGCCTAACTTTTCGTGTTGGAAGATACTCTTACAACTAATCCAATGAAAGCGACCTAAAAGCCGAGTTACATCATCAGGAGTTCCAAGAATTGCTTTTGCTACTTCATCAGGAGTTTTGTAGGAGTCGTTCCAAAGAGAAATTGAAAGACCTAACTTTCCATCTTCACCAAATACTTTTTTCCAAAGTATTAGGTTGATAAGCATTTCTCTTCCACGAACATCTTGAAGAAGAAGTGGCTTCTCAAAGTAGGCGAAACCTTTATCAGTAGGGACTAGATTTATGTCTATCTCATCTGTCTCGTCTAGTTTGCTACTAGCGAAAGATACTAAGTCAGACATTTCATCTTTTACAAAGAAACAATCTGCGCCAGTTCCTACTTCTAAAATGTCTTTAGCATAAACTCCAATAGCCTTTTTGTGGTCAGAGTTTTCCCACTCTTCTTCTTTGTAGAGGTATTTCTTTCCTACTGAAATCTCTACATAAGTTTGTAGTAAATCTTGCCAGCGTTTATCGCCACACTTCCCCTTGAAGTATGCCTGTATGTCTAGTGCGTCTGTTGGTTTCATAAATGCACCCTATCAGGTTTTCCCTCTCTACGCAAGTTGTTCGTAGTTTCCCTCGAAGATTTGATTAACTTCCATTTTTACTTTTTGCCAAACATCTTTATAGAAAAACCCCCCACCCGAAGGTGAGGGGCTTTCCTTTGGAAATTACTTCCCTGTTTTCATAGCCTTGTAAGGGGCTGGGATTGTGTATGCCTCGAACACAGGTGCGAGTTCAGGCTTGTCGCTGAGAAGTCTATCCTTCTCAAACTTTGTTGCGTTGATTGTTGCGACCTTCACAACAACATTACCAGCGATTGTGCCAACCTCTGCTTCGCCAACCCACTCACCATTTACGAGTGTGTATCCAAGTAGAGGATAAATGTCTGCCTGAAGGGCTTTCGCCTTGTCCTGAGCAGTTTTGATTGCGTCTTTTGTCGCATTGAGTTCTGCGATAAGTTCGCCAGCGTTTGTAGCGTCAAGTGCTACTTCCTTTGTTGCTACTGCGATAGTAGTTTTGACTACTACCTCTTGTGCGATTTCGGTTCTAGGCATAAGCCCAATTCCCTCTTTCGTTTGTCATTTTGTCGTTCATTAGGTATCTGACCTAACAAAAGAAACTTTACACGAGTAGGCTTACGCTTGTCAAATCAAAAGGGCATAAATCTTGTGTGATTTAGACCACACTCTCGGCAGGGGCGAGATACTCCTTTCGGACTATCCCTTCAACCCATTTGTCCAAAGTATCTACTCCCACAATCTTTAGTTTCTGCTCAGGGGTCTTTGAGTTCCACCAAGTCATGGCATTTGCATACATCTCCAAGTTGTCCATAGTTCCCTTTCGTGACTAGCGATTTTGGTGATTTTTTACTTTTTGCCTTTGCAGAGATTACTCCTCAACAACTTCAACATCAAACTCTGTGGCACGAGCAAGGTCGTGTCCGTATTCGTTTTGTAGCCAATCAAGGGCACGGGCTTCGGCTTCTCTTTGGGTATCGGCACTCACTTCAGTTCCGAAGTGGGATACGAAGGTAGCCTTCCAAGTTTTACTCACTAGCAACAACATCTCTAGCCATGTCAGTAAAGTCTTGTGCAGCAGAGGATTGCCAATGCCACTCTCCGTCATCATACTTATCAACAACATCAAGCCATTGGTCGTCCGTAAGCACGAACCTATCTTGTTCGCCCCAACCAGAGGCGTAGCCTTCTACTGTTTCTTTATCCCAGTAAGCAACAATCAGTTCAGTATCAGGTGTGTATGCCTGTAATTGTTCAATCAGATTTTTTACTTTCATTTTTACTTTTTCCCTTTCTCGTTATGCATAGGAAAACTTTTTACTTGGTTCGTGTTGTTGTGGTTCGTCTCCTACCCAATAGCAGACAGAGTGTTCCCATGTGTCCAGCCATACGCCACAACTTTGATTTACTTCCCAGCCACAATGCTTGCAGGTTTCCATTTCTTATCCTTCTCTCTTAGTAGTGAAAATCAACAGGAACAATGAATTGTTTTTCAGGTGCGGTTTCCAGCCGTGCCTTAAAATACTCTAGGTTCGCCGTATGCTCTTGTATGTCGTAAATGTATGTGTAAGGACACCAATCGTTATTGAGTATCTTTACAAGGCTCTGTGCCCGCCAAAGGTTCATACCTGCGTCATTGAACTCTTGCTTGTATGGGTCGTAGGCTTTTACATAAGTATTGAAGTCAAAGTCCCCAGCAGTTTCAATCTGACTTAGAAGGCTTTTTATTTCTTCTAAACGATAACCAACAAATTGTTTGATAATGTCGTCAGCAAGAACTTTGTTCTCGGTGTATTGAAGAACATCTCTGTTCTCTTCCCAGCCCTCAAACAAACCTGACCAGCGTCCAGCAAGTCCTTCATCAAATCCGCCGTGCCAATCAGACCAAGTCGGATAGTTCCCTTCTTCAGGCTCAATCGCTGATTGAACCTTTGCCTTTGCTTCTTCTGCGTCCTCTGCTTCAATCAGCAGTAGATGACAAGTGTGCATTTTACTTTTTCCCCTTTCCTAGTCTTTGCTTAGTAAATCATAGTTAGAACGCTTTGTCAAGTTCTTGGGCGTTTCGCCACTCATCTGCCACATAAGTTTTGGCGAAGGACAATGCCTCAGATAGTTCGTGCGAGACACAATCCAAATGAACGCCCTCGCAATACAAATCAAACCAAGAGTTATTGACCCAATCTAAAATCTCTGAGTTGTTTGCAATCTCCAATGCTTTGTCCGTATCAAGACCAGCGTCAATAAAATCTGAAGGGTTATAGAGACTACTAACAACTCTGCCTTGTGGTGCGTCTAAAAGATTTGCTCTAGTTTCGCCGTCACAATAGACATCAACATGGAAGCCTTCGAATTGAACAGTTGCTATGCGACCTAGACCCGTATAAAAAATTGCGTCCTGTTGTTGTGGGTGTGGGTCAAATCCCATGTGGTATTCAATCGTGTATGTCATTTCGTCTCTTTCCCTTTGTTTTTACTTTTTGGTTGTAGTAAGTGAAGCCCCGAAAAGGGGGTGGGGCTTCACCTACTTAGGCTCTCGGTTCGGTTCTTGGTGGGAAATGCGTTGGAAGGACGCACCCGAACCGAGAGTTCTTTTTGAGCAAGAACGACTTACGCCACTCGTTGCCCAATTCTCGTCATTACTTTTTCTGCTGAACGACCAATAATTTCAGAGGCTTCCGCAGGTCGGCTTATGTCCAAAACAACTTCGGCATAATCTCCGCCAATCGCTTTCGCACCTCTGCCATTATCAAAAGGTAGCCATAAAATTGCGACACCTGCCTCTTTACATTTGGCAACAATCTCTTTGGCATTTCTTGCTTCATCTGAAGTGTATTCTCCGTCCGAAACAATTACCAATAACTTTGCGCCATTTCCATGAAGTAAGTTGAGTGCGCCTTCCAATGCTGAAAACGCTTTACCAAACTTCTCAGTTCCGTCCATAGCAGAATAAACATTTACTTCAGAAAGTTTTTGTCCAACCTTTAGAGTTGGGAACACATCATTTCCGTAATAGACCATAGCGCAGTTCCCTTGAATACGATTTACTGCGTTAGCCATTACCCACGCAGTTGTAGCCATAGGGTTCATAGCACTTCCCATTGAACCTGAAATGTCGACCATAATTCCAACATTGAGTGTTGGGTCGTCTGTGTGCTTGCGAACAGTTCTACGGAAAGGTTCTACTCGCTGATTTACTCCACGAGATTTCAATGCTGCATTTTGGACGATTGCTCTAGTGCGAAGGCGTCCGGGTGGAAGCACGCTTGCGATTTGCAGTTCATCTCGCTCACGATACTTCGCTTTCTCTAACCATTGTCCAATGCGAACAGAGGCAGATAGTTC
>Ga0247723_1001299_pt1 | contig 14844 bp, 4 predicted proteins | sample MSEWelMarce5H_FC_FD_189079 | JGI IMG/M metagenome (GOLD analysis project Ga0247723, IMG submission 189079) | Subsurface sediment microbial communities from gas well in West Virginia, United States - MSEEL Well Study Marcellus 5H_FC | ecosystem: Environmental > Terrestrial > Deep subsurface > Rock...
AAAGTATTTCTTCCTGTTCATCAGTTAAACTGTTAGGATAATTATACAAAAATGTAATGTAAAAATCACCCCTATTTAAATCAGGTTTTGGTATTCCTTCATTTTCAAACTTAATTAAACTATCTAGCTTTGTAAACTTTTGAATTACAATCTCTTTTTCATTGCCATCAGGAAACTTAATTATCTTTTTTGTTCCAATTATTGCTTCAACTGGGTTCAAAGATACTTTCTTTATCACATTGCCCTGATTGTCAAACTCAAAATCTGGATGTGGATTTAAGCCAAACTCTAATATTGCTTTCCCAGGAGGATGATTAGGGTTTTCTTGATTTCCTCCATCTGAAATTATAATTGCAGAAAATAACTGACCTACTTTAATTGTTACTGCTCTCTGTATAGATTCGTTCAATAATCCTTGGCCATGACATTGACCACAAATTATATCTAACTTCCAGCCTTTACCTCTGCAATCATTACAGGCTCCTAATATTTGTTCGAAAAAGAATCCACCATGATTAAATGTTTGTTTATTTTGCCCAGAGCCCATACAAGTACGACAGACTTGCTTTGATCCAGAACCGCCCTCGCCGTTACATGTCCTACAAAATACTCTTCTTTGATAAAGAATATTTTTATTTTCTTCTTTAAATAAGTCTTCTAAAGATAGATTTACTTTTAAAGTTACCGGGGTGTTAAATGACTGAGTTTTGACAACATTCCAATGATCAAAAGGGTTATGTTGTTGAGACGGGTTATCGTACTTGCTTCTATTATTGGGATCGCTTAAAACTGAATAAGCTTCATTAATTTTTTTAAACTTTTCTTCTGCATCAGGTTCTTTATTAATGTCTGGATGATAAGTCTTTGATAACTTTCTATACGCTGACTTAATTTCTTCAGGAGAAGCAGATCTACTAACGCCTAAAATTTCATAATGATCTTGCATACTTTTATGTATACAGGTTATCTATTTATCTTGTTAAGCAATTCAATAATTTTGTTAGAAGGACAAGCTGCATTTTGTCCAACTCCAACATCAGCATGTTGACCAGTTACACCCATCACACAGCCAGCTACAGTTCCATCTGTAAGGACTAACATTCCTCCAGATGCACCTTCTAAAATATCAGCATCGAAAAAAAGGATATCCATCCATGCCTGGCTTGGTGCTTGATCTCCTAATGTTTGATGTATATTAGTAATTCTTCCAACCGTAGCAGTATCATGGAATCCTTCTGGAGAACCTAAGACTGCTATAATATCGCCAACCTCAACGGTATCGGAATTAGCTAGTTTGACTGCTGGAATTGTCTTAGCAATTGCAGGAGCTAAAACTATTCCAGCATCATAATTTGGATCAGATATTTGCAGTTCTGCTGGGTAAAGAGATTGTCCATCAAATGTAACTTTAATTTCATGAGGTTTCTTTGTCAATACTGGAGGTACAACATGAGAAGCTGTAACAATATAACCCTCTCCGACATGAAAACCACTACCTGTCCAGCTTTGGTTACCTGCATCAACATAGATTGTGCAGGATGATTGAATTGCTGTTTGGATGATTTTTTTTACTGGGTCTTCTATTTTTTGACCCAGTTTAATTCTCCACGCAAGGGAGTCAGCATTGAAAGAAAATAAACTCATTTACTTATAACCTTGTACATTATATCCTTTTTCTCAACAGGTCCGAATCTTCTTGAATCATCAGAATTATCTATATTATCGCCTAACAGATAAACATGATTTCTAGGAACAATTTGCTTCATAACTAAATATTGATCATTGCCTTTATAATATTTCAAAGCCATAACACCAACATGTTCATCATAAATTTCAACTTTTTCGGAATGTAAGCCAAGTACATAATAATAAACCTCATTATCTACAAACTTAATTCTTTTAATAATTGTTTCACTGTAATCATTTTTTGCTACAACAATGTCATCAACAGAAAAATTATTGGTTTTTACAGCAAGCAGAACTTGATTATTTTTGAGATTAGGGAGCATTGAATCTCCCTTCACCACAACAATTTTAAAAGGAACCGCCCATAGAGCCAACACGACTACAATACATGTCAAAAATTTTAAATATTTTCTCATTGCACTTCTCCTATATGCAGAAGAAGAGCTGAAAGATTTTTGTTTTTTGCCTTTTGGCTCTTTTTATATTAATTTTTCTGGTAATGGTTGAGGGTCTTCAACAATTTGTGTCACTACAGAAACTTTATAATGATCAGGATTTATGTTGGCAAAATTAGGGACACCATATCCCCAGTTTTTGATATCTCCTGCAGTTATAAAAGGACTATCTTCAGCTAATTCTTTTAGTGCCTTAATCATCTCCACATAGTTTTTGATCAACGGAACACCAGAAGTTTTTCTAGAGTAAGACAATAGTAACGCACACATTCCTGCTAAAAATGGTGAAGCTTGGCTTGTACCAGACATCTTTGCATAACCATTATTAAAGTGAGTGGAATATATGTCAACACCTGGGACAGCTCCATCTACCTCTTGTCCTCTAGAAGAAAATGTTGCCAAGTTTCCATTTTTATCAAGGGCGGCTACAGCAATTACTTCATCATAACGGGCTGGGAAATTTACATTTCCAGCATCATTTCCAGCAGCTGCAACAATAATGATTCCCTTTTGTGCTGCTTCTTTGATTAAGTTGTGTATTTCTTGTGGTGGCTGAGAAGGGGCGCCAAGTGATAAATTAATAATATCACAGTTAGCATCAATAGCATATCTGAGGCCTTTTGCAATAGCTTCATATGATCCAGAACCATCACTATTTAAAACTTTGATTGGGAGAATATGACATCCTGGAGCAACACCAACAATTCCCTTACCATTTTCTCTAGCGGCAATTATTCCTGTAACGTGAATACCATGCCCACTACCTTTATCGAGACCAGTTCCTTCTTGAGTAGCATCAAGCATAGTTCCCCAAACTTTTTGCAAGTCATCATGTGGAACAATTCCAGTGTCTAAAACACCTATTAAGATGCCCTCTCCTTTAGAATACTGCCAAAATTTCTCAATATTACAAGTCATCAATCCCCAATCTTTTCTTTCACCATCAGACAAAGCTGACATGACATGGGTGACTTCTAATTCATCTTTGGGTATGAAATTTAATTGATCTTCTAAAGAAACTTTTTCTCTTTCAATATCTTCCATTGTTTCATTCTCCTTCAATATACTATTAGTAATATTCTGGAATGGAAGAGACTAAGTCCTATACAATTTCTACTTGATAACTGAAAACTTTCAAGCCTGTATTTGCGCCATTGGAAGGTAAAAGAGAAACAGTAATTTGGCTTCCTTTAGAAAATAGACTTGCATCTAAAGTGGTAGTAGGCACAGAAATTGATATTTGTTTATCCTTGTCAAACCATGCTAAAGCAGTTTGATTATTGATAGTGGTTGGAGAGCCTGAGCTTCCATCATAATAATCATATGACAAAATAATATCTGGTCCAACAGGCATTGAGTATATCAAAGTTGAGCTATCTTGTGTCACTGGTTTTGTTGGATCGCTAGAAGTCAGAGCAACATTTCCAACATAAGGGATAAAATTACCAGCCAAAATTACTGAAGTACTTGTAACTGCTATACCTGTTTTAAATCCATCTGAAGGAGAGACCTCAGCATAAATTACATCTCCAGCTAAGAAGTAATTGTTTGCCTCATCAAGGTCTTCCAATCTCTGCACTGTTCTCTTTCTATAATTCGGAAGAGAGTTAGTTGAAAATACCTCAAGAGTTGTGCCAGAACCTGAAACTTCACGATATCTGAACCATTTTGTTTGAGTATTTCTTTCTCTATTGCCATCTGGAGAATTATATTCATAGTCCAAAATCATTCTTTCGGATACAGAAATTGAAGATCCTATTGAAGACATACTTATAATCTTTGGTTTCCCTGTTAAATTAGGCAATGAAGAATTAAGATATGATGAAAAAACATTTCTATTTTTAACTACTGAATACTGAAGTGCAAAATCATAAGTATTTGCCACAGCATCATCGTAGTCTTGCACTAACAAACCAATTCTAAACTTGTTTGATGGGAGGATAAAGAATGTAACTATATCTGTTCTTTCTAATTCTTGAACAAATGTAACAGCTCCATCCTCCCTATTGACGAAGTAATTGCCTCTATTAATTACTCCATTCTTTAAAACAACTAATTGGCTATCAGCAGGCCATCTACCATTTACTGAGAAGTATGTTCTATTATCAACTGTTGTAGTCGGCTCGCCCTCATAAAAGTTTTGTAATTCAGGGTAAACAATTTCAGCTGTTGGTAATTCAAACAATGGAATCTCAAAAGTCAAAGTTCCAAGTTTAAAATCAGTTTTGTAAGTAGTAGGACTGACTATGTCTCCACTGGCCAAAGTTACAGCTATTTGAGCATCTGATCTAATATTCTTGAACTTAGTACCATTCAATAAAACTTGGAATATTTGAGGTGTAACTGGTGCGCCTTGCTCATCTAAACCTGTAGTGTCATTAAGCAATAATCCATTTGACGAATTGTAAATAACTTGATCAAGATATTGGAATGTTTTTTGACGATTAGACAAGCATCCATTTCTATTTGAGTAGATAACTTCGTAATCAGCCCAATCCGTACTATCTCCCCTACAAATACCCCATTGCAATTTACTTGTTTCTGGAACTGTAGAATTGGCAGTCAAGTTATATTCAAATATGCTTCCCTTGACATCATAAACATCAGTAAAATAATATCTTTCAGATGGCAAGGTTTCAATATGGTAGAGAGAAGAAATTACTGGTCTTACTGTCGCATTAGATACATAACCCTCTGTCAGATTAATTTTGTATTCTAGATTTGTAATTTGCTTTCTAAAAGTATATCCAACACCACTATTTAAAGTTATCCAAGATGAGTAATCTTTTCTATTGTTTGACCATCTAAATTGAACACTACAAGTTGAACCTGTAGCAGCTGCATAACTAGCATGTAAAGACTTTATGTATTTAGGATCGTTATATTCAAAATCTCTGACCCAAGAAGCAGTGTAAAGATCATTGGCTTGACCATGTAAGAAAGAGTTTAATGAGCTTTCTAAATCGCCATTGTCTTCGCCATTCAAGATATCAAAATATTTTCCGTCAGTTTCAACAGAAAGTGTTTGTAATTCTCTTTGGTCATTAGCTCTTCCGAAGCCAAACGTATTTATATTAACGCCATTTTCAAGCCAAGATGTTTGCGCTGTGGTAACAATATCTGAAGCTAAATCTGTTGAAATGTTATCACCATCAGCAAAAACAAATGATAAAGGCTTGTATGTTTCAGACCATTTTCTAATTAACTCTGTTCTTGCTGTATCAGAGTATTTAATATCAGTAGCAGTACCGTCCCAATCTTGTCTTAAATAAACTTCAAGAGCATCTCCAGCTGTTAAACCAGTACCACCATTAAAAGTAACTGATCCGTTTGTCGCTGACACTGTGTAATTTGTTGTTCTTTTTACACCGTTTACAGAAACTTCTACATCAGGATAAGTTGCAGAACTCCATTTATAGGTAGAGCCAATGCTTGACTTTGTTAAATAAATTGTCAAGTCGGTCATAACGGAACCAGACCATTTTTGCAATGTAATCTGCTTGTCGCTATCTGTTTTGTACCAAGATCTTAAAGTATTTAACCCCAATGCACTAATTTGATCCAAATAGTTAACTACTAAGTTTACTCTTGAAACATTGTTAGTTTCGTCATTTGTTTTTAGAATTGCTTCAGAAATTGACTGTGGAGACAATCCTACAATTGATAAAGCCACTGCTTCTAATAATTCAGATTTTGTACCCTTCTGTTTCAAACTTAATAAATTAGTATCAAGTTCAATTTTAGAGTTTTCGAATCCATTGGTTTTTTCAGCAACAGAGCTTCCAAATTGCCAGAAGTCAAAATACGTTGTCTTAAGAGTTGTGCCTATACCAGCAATATATTTGTCATTTCTTTCAATAAATGTTCCGAAGAAATCTTTGACTGTGTAAACATATTGTGTGCTTCCAATGCTTGATTTTATAGATGTGCTGTCATCAAAAACTAAGCTTGTTGCAAACTTAATATCAGTAGTTAAATGACCAATATCTTTAATTACGACACCTAAACTTGTTCCATTTGACCAATCGTTTGAAGTTGATCCAGAACCAGAATAGTAAGCACCAACAGGAATAGGTGTATCTGTAGGAGTTGGTGAAGCTTCAAAGAATATTTTGAAGTAATAGTCTAATGTTGTGTCATTATATACTTCGTCCCAAGATCCATCTAATTTAAATGCTCTACCATTAGAATATGGGTTTGATAAATTAGACATCTTCCACTGGGCTACAGATATAGATGAAACTGCAAGGGTTTCAGTAATTACTAAAGCATAGGTTGTTCCGAGAGTACCAGTGTAATCAAAATCGAAGTTTACAAAGCTTGAGTTTATAATATCTTCTGGATTATATATCGTGCTAGAAACTGCTAATTGACTCAAAGGCAATCCAGAACCATTTACAGAGTATAGATAAGCTCTGATTGTATTTCCTGATAAAGCAGTGTTGTATCTTGAATCTGAGGATAGTTCGGTTCTAATATTCAGATATGCTGACGCTTTGAGAACATGTGTTTGCCCAGATCCAACCTTGAATGATTGTGCTAAAGAGCCACCAGAAGTTAAAGCTGTGCCCAAGTTTACATTATTATTTGGCCTACTTGTAAATGAAACAGCTGGAGTAATTAACCCACCTTCAAAGCCAGGTTCGTACCAAGTATCTCCATCATCAATGCTATACCATAGTCCATCTTCTGTTGCTGCTAACAGAACTTGATCATTAGTAATGCTACTGGTAAACACTTTCAAATCATAGACAGCGTAAGATGCAGAATTGATTTTCTCACATCTTTCAAATGTATTTCCTTCATCTAAGGATCTATACACACCGTTGCTAGTTCCAACAAATATCTTTGATTTTCCTGGTTCGCTTCCACCTGGAGAGCTTTCTGTATCCAATGCAAAACAGTAACAAGAAATACCAGATAAGAATGTTTTTTCAACAAGAAAATCAGGAGTAGCTGCATCTGTTGGGTCAAGCCATCTCCAGTTCCTTACTTTTAAGATGCCATTGTTTGTAAGAATAAACATTGGCACTGGAGTCTTGGTAGCTGAAGGTGTTGGTAATGCTCTAAAAGCTTTGTAAAACTTATAATCTTCGACCTTACCACCAAATACTTCTCTACCCTTCAAGTAAGCAGTCAAATTAGTACCAGAGGTTGCTCCATTGGTAACTGCAAACATTCCATTTTCAGCACAAACATAAACTGCATCGACTTCTGTTTGTTTAGAGTTGCCCTGAGAATCTGTAGTTATTTTTATGTACTTATCTTGATAAAGGCCATTCACTCTCTTTTTGTCTACTAGGGCTAAATGGTCTGATTGAAAGGCTGTGGCGTTTTCAGGAGTCCAAACGAATGACAACCCATCTTCTTTACCAAATGCCTCAAAAGTCCCACCAAACCAACTGCCTCTAATGTAATCAAATTGAGGTTGATTGAAAGTGATATCTTCAGTCCAAGTTGAAGAAGCTGTTCCATACCACAAATTATTATCAGTTCCAGCATTCAGAGTAGAACCATTGCTTTTTATGTAGTAAACCCTAGAAGAATTACCTAAGTCTGAAAGCTCGTCCCATCTGTCTCCATAAACCCACAATCCTTGATCTGTACCTGCCAACATGCTTGCGCCAGTTGCAGAAACATTGTAAAGGGAATAGATAGATTTTGGAGCATTTGCTTTATCATTAGCTGTTGGAATCACACCCAAATAATCATAAGAAATTGAATTGATAGGATCAAATAATGCACTAGCATCTACATCTGCTACTAAAGTTAGATTCTTTAAACCAGTTTCTTTTTCTATTGATTTGGCAGAGACGGTTGGGTATGGGTCAAAAGTAGTATTGTCATTTTTATATAACTTAAGTGCAGCATGTGAAGTGTTGGCTACATCAACAGACTCATAATAATAATGATGTCCTGATTGCTTTAAAGAAATATAATCTTGAATACCAGCATATTTTTTAGTTCTAACGGCAAATACTTGTGTGTTGATTGGAAAAACAATTGAACTTGATCTTGGGATAATATTGTTAATATATCTATTGTTTCTTTCATCAAACACAATAGAAACAATAACTTGCTCAGAAATAACTGGATTTACTGTGTTATTTCTAAACTCAAGTATAGTCAATGCGGTGTCTGTTATTGGTTTTCTAGTAAAGAATAAAGATTCTGTGGGGGAATTAGATTTACTAAGAGTTGTTAAAGGATCAACATCAGAAACTAAATCTCTAATTGCTTCTTCATGGTAAGTTTCGCCAATGTTACTTAAAAAAGCTCCCTCTCTAATAACAGTTACATAAACGCTATTAATTTGAGAAGCTTTCAAACTTTGGACAAATTGTATTTTACCTAAAGATGGAGTCAAGATATATGGAATAGTGCTAGGATTGTTTCCAATATAAACTACAACTTTGGCATTTGTTTCTGTCCATGGATTGACATAGAAAGTACTGTATTCCCTTTCATAAAAGAAGTTTTTACCATACGCAGCTGAAGAATTAAGTTTTACTAGTTGGTAAGGATATTCAGTGGTAAAACCATATTCTTGAGCACCATCTTGAGCATTGAAAATTGATACTTCGTCAGTTTTCCTAAACGCTGTGTAAGGTCTGATCCAAGGATGGTTAACACTTACGTTAGAATAATCAGAGCTCCATATAAAGTCAGTAGAAACATATGTGCCTCTATTTGTACCAGCATATACTAAACCTAACCCTGAATCACTTGATGACTTAGAATATACAGTGTTGACTTCTCCTTGCAGTGTAGATGACCAATAAAGATTTCTCGATGTTGGATTTACACCAGATGCAGAAGAATCAGTAACTAGTCCAATGCCTTTTGTATGACCAATTAAATACTCATAAGACCCAGATATGTTTCTTTTAGTCACGCTTGTAATTGTAGAACCCAAAGCGGCTGTTGAGAATATTTTAAATACATTTATCTTCCAATTTAATTCGGAAGTGCCATATGTAATTGCTGATGAGTCTTTATCTAAGAACCAAATACTTCCAGCATTTTGTGTTCCATTGAGTACTTTAAAATTATCACCAGCACTTGGAACAGAAGACAGTCTTGTCAATACCCAGTTAGCAGTAGAACTACCAAGAGTACTTACATAATAGACTCCATTTTGAATAGCATTCTCTTGGTTCTTAACTAATACTGTTTGTCCAACTCCAGTAGATGAATATGTAAAACCATCTACTGCAAATGTAGACTTAGGGTATTGAATTACATAAGAAGTTGATGCTGTAGAACTACCAGAATATGCAGATGTCAAAAATATTCTAGCATCAGAAGCAATTGAGTTTATTGTATACCAAGTTGCTACATCTGCACCCTTAGTAGCCCCAATGCCTATACTTGCTCCAGTTCCAGAATAAATAAGAAAACTCGTTCCAGTACCTGTAATAATCGTAGAACCATTAGAAGCAGATATTCTACCTAATGTTGATTCTTCGTAAGGATTATAGGTTAATGTATGCGGAGAAGAAGCTGTGCTGTAATTAGATGATAAATTTGATGTTGTTGCAGCCCTTACAGGAACAGAAGTAATTGGATTAGATAATGGATGTTCCCAATAAGTAGTTACAGTTGTCCCATCATCAGTCTCAACATATCTGGCGGAATGAGTAATATATGCGTTTTGTTCTGTCCACCAAATTAAATCATTGTTATTAATTCCTGTGGTACCATTTTCAATCCAATATATACCCTTTACACCCTCATTAAAAACTCTTGTAATTAGTCCAGAGTTTCCAGCAAAAAGTCCAGTATTCCCAGATGATGCAGAAACATAGGCTGTACGATCATAACTAATCTGTAAAGAGCCTTCTTTCTTTTCTGTTCTTCTTGTTGATATTTCTTTAACATCAGATATAGGTTTTACATAACTAAGAATGCTGCCAGATTCATCATAAATAGATTTGACTTTTGACCAGACCCAATCGTTCTCAGTCATTTTGTCTGCAATTACAGCAGTGTACAAACCATCATCTGTACCATTGTAAGAATAGTATCTGTAGTTGTATTTTCCAGTAAATCTACCTGCTTTATCATATATTTCTTCTCTATCAGAAGAAATATAGAATGAAGTGGTCTTGATTGATGGAACGGTTGAATCTATTGGATTTTTGACTACTATCCAATTCTCACCAAAATCAGTTGTAGACCAAATTCTTCCCTCTTTTGTAAGAGCATAGGCTGTTTTAAAATAATTAACATTCTCTGGTCTTAAAATATTATCTACAAAATATTTTACTTGACCACGATCAATATTCCAATTATTTAAGTAATCACCAGTAGACATATCTGATGAAGAAATGAATCCTCTTTTATTTCCAACTAGATATTTTGAAGATTCTACGTTTAAAGATTTTTCTATATAAAAAACTTCTGAAGTGTTTTGTAAATCTGAGGATGGTATTTCTGGGTAAAAATAAGTGTGATTACCTTCGGCAAACAATCTTTTAGATGGAATTAAACTTGCCAACTCTCTGTATCTGTTTAACCCAATGTGATCTAAATTAATAATTCTTTTTGAATCTAAAGTGCCAGAATTGAAAGAACTAGCATCTATATCTTTTATTCTTTTTCCAGAAAGCTTACTCTCAATTTCACGACCAACAGCTTCAATAATTACACTAACATCAGAATAATCATAAGTCTCCAAATCAATGAAAGAAGATTTGAAAATTAATTCAGCTGCATAAGGTTTTATTTCATAGTAATCAGGGTCTATCAAATTTCCATTTAGATACACTTCTGCAGACAAGTAATCTGCATCAGACCAAATAGTTCTATTATAGTAAGTTGTTTTTGTGTTGGTATTAGCATCTGTTACAGTTGTGGTTGTTCCATCTGATAAATAAATACTATAACCAGCTACAATATTTCCAGTTAATAAAGACCCATAAGATTTATTTGATGAGTTTAAAGAAATTGATTGTAAAGATTTCTGTGGAGATTTTGGTAAGAAAATCTGCAATTTGTCAGTGGAAAGAATATTATTTTTCAATGATATTCTAGAACTAGCAAGATTTAAATTATATTGTGTTGGATCTAATTTAACGTTATTTAGTCTTACTTCAGGTATGCCATAAAAGCCAATAGTTTTACCAGTGCCAGAAGATGTTGATGTAGGTTTAAAGTTATCGTTACCTTGAATCACGAAAATGTTAGATGCGTAATTTAAAATACCATTTGTTTCTTTAGGCAATGCATCTAATACCACTCTTGTTGACAAATCAATTTTGCTTGGATTGTTTTCGCCACCAGCATGAACGTGCTTGTAAAAACTTTTCCTTAGTGCTTTTTGAAATGAACCCGAAAAGTTTTTAAGGTCATTTCTACTATCACCATAAACTATCTCATCAACAACATAAGTGTCTAATTGTATGGAGTAATTTGAATCAACTTTGACAGATGTATTAACTTCACCTATATATATTGCATCATTTTGGAGATAGTATTCATCATCTGGAATGCTAGGTGAAGTAATAGCACAAATGCCTTCAGATTGCAAACATATGCTTGGTTCAGCCCATACATAGTATGTATTGTTGCCAGTATATCTAAAATAATTGTATTTTAATGTCTTAGCTGAAAAGGTACTAACAATGCCATTCCCTGGAGTAACAAGAACACATTGATCAAATGCATTTAAAAAATACAAGTCTGAAGTGCCTAATATAAAGCTTGCTTCTACACCAGCGGGCTTCCAAGATGCTAACCAAAGTGTTTGTTTATAAACATTACCCGTTTCTACATAAACTAGAAAATTAGAATTAAAATCAGTATTATTATTTAATTCAGATGCTCTACTCCAAGATGAAGCACTTACTACATAAACTCCATTTTCGCTTGCATCAGTTTGCAATCTTACTAAAACTCTATCTCCAGCAACGCATGAAATACCATCTATTGTTTGCTCTCCAGAAAGAGAAATATTAGATGTGGTGGCTGCTTCGCAATATCGTCTTTGAGCAGAAGTTTCACGAGTAAAATTAAGGTTTAAATAAGTAAGTCTTTGCCCAATTTCACTTTCGAAGTTGTCCAAATACCCATTGATAAGAGCTAATTGATTTTCTCTGTAGTCTGTAAGCTTGTATACATCCCAGCCTTCAATAATTCCAGGACCAACAAACTTAAACATAGCCTCAAGCTGATTTTCAGCTGTCTGCATATTTTCTTTATCATAACCTGGATACCATTTATCTCCGAATTGAAGATAGAGGTAGTTATATATATTTGTTCTTTGAGACATAATTACAATTCAGGCATAAACTTCATATCTTCGTCACCAGCATCAAGCTGTACAGCGAAGTCATAAACAATGGAAGGATCACCAGCAATGGATGTTAATAGGACGGCAAATTTGATAGTTGAAGATGGTGTTTCAAGTTCAAATGATTTATTAGGTTCGATAATTGTATATCTAGCAAAATCATATTTATATCCATCTCTGTCATCAGTTGTATACCCATAAACAATTTCTCCATCCTTCTTGTCTTGATTGGACGTGAGCAACCCTCTTCTGAAAGTAGGCGCTGGAGATGTTGCGCTATAATCAGTACTATCAAATGTTTTTGTAAAGAAATATGAACCAGTAGCTGCTGAATAAGAAACTGTAACTGCAAGAACTTCTGGGGAATCACCTTGAGTTGCTGTAATTAATTCTAAATAGAACTGTAAGAATTTTCCACTATATGCTTGGAGATCTATTGATAAAGTTTCAGCACTTGCTGGTGCAGTTGAATTGTTGATGTAAGACTTAGAATATGCTGTAGACCAATCTGCTGTCAAACATGCAGCAGAAGAATCAGCAGTTCTAACATAAACATTAACTTCGGTTCCAGCATCCAAACCAAGAGCTGTATTAAGATTGTATTTATTTAATACTAATACAGACATTGTGTCCCATCTAGTAAGAGTTGGTACATAGAACGGTCTGCTGACATAATTACCAGTAGATCTGACCTTTCTCTTAGGTGAGTAAATGGTGTCAAGTGTTCCAGACTTATAAATTATAGGTTCAACAGTGGATGACATTGCTGGTTTAACTTGATAAATAACTGTAGTTGTCTTAGTAGTTGAAGTTGTTCCGCCACCACTACCGTCAGCTGGATTGATGTTCAATTTTCCAGTATATGTTTCATCGCCTAATGTAGCAGTGACAATTGTTTCATTAATTGTTGATGCTAACGTTGATGGTACTGTTATTGTAAATGAGCTTGAGCTTCTTGATCCAGCATCTATTGTGACCGAACTCAATGCTGAAGTAGAATTGCCATCAGTAGTAATTGCAAATACTGAAGTTGTGGTTTTTGCTTCAGAGATTGTCAAAACTGCTTCAGAAGTGTTGCCAGCTGTGATTGTGGCTGGAGTGAAGGTAATTTTGCCTGTTCCTGGTGGTATGTCGCCTCCACCACCTTGTTCTTCGGCACCAAGAATAATGAAATCATCTAGAGATGCATAAGGAATAGAGCCATCAATGAGTTGGTAGTTGTGATAATTTCCAGCTTCATCTTTCAATCTAACATAAGTAAACTTTTTGTTGCTCTCATAAAAAGTTGGATCAAAAGTATATGAGAATCCATCCAAAGAAGATCCGACATAACTGTTTACAACATTAGAAACAGAAGTAATGTTATTTGGTCTGTAAGTTGATGCACTTGGTACTGCTGTCAGTGTTCCAAAGTCTGTAGCATTATCTTTCCATAGCAAACTAACTGTTGGAGTAACTCCTCCAGACACTTCTTTTACTGCCATTTCAAGCTTTAATTTGTAGAAATTATCTTCAACAAACTCTACAGTACTCGTGCTGTAATTATCAGTTGTGGTGTTAGAAGTTATATTGTTTTCAGTTGTCCACAAAGTTGCTGATGTTATTGCTTCATCATCAACAGATAATCTTGTTGGAGCATTTGTTCTCACCATGAATTGATAAGTTGTTGTTGCTGGTGATTTAATCCAAAAATCAAATGTAGCTGTATAGTAAGAGGATCCAATACCTGCAGGCTTGATTGTGTTAAAGTTTACAGAACTGATTGTATTTTGAAGAGTTTGGCTTTGAATAAAAGAAAAATCTCTATCATTTTTATAATCTGTCGAACCAGCTGATGCAAATTGTTTGTAGGTAAGATTTGTATATAACTCAGATTTAGTTGGATATGAACCTTCATTCCATATGTCAAGATTTTTTATATAAATATTGAAGCTATTCTCTAAGCTTACAAATAAAAACTTACCAGAAGTATCATCACTGATATTTGTAATTTTAGAATCTGATCCAAACTCATTTAACGATAACCATGAAGAAGGGTTTGAGTTAAAATCATATGTAAGTTTATATACCGTTCCATTGCTAAAACCAGCTACAATTGTATCCAAAGTTGTTGAATAAATCATAGATATAGTTTCATCAAAAATACTAGGTAAATTAATATTATTTATATCTGTGCCATCAAAGGTATAAATATTACCCTCTTGACTTGAACTCACTCCAGATGTCGCAATATAAAGTAAACCTTTATTTGTCGCTAAGGCTGAAATCTTATTTTCTGTAAATGAATTGCTTACAAGAGAGATTCTTTTATCTTGGTATTTATATAAGGAAGCGCTTTTAAGGGTTGTCTTTTTTGTTCCAATATATAAAGAACCTGCATGAGATGTCAACGCAGTAATTGGTGGTAAG
>Ga0247723_1001300_pt1 | contig 14840 bp, 21 predicted proteins | sample MSEWelMarce5H_FC_FD_189079 | JGI IMG/M metagenome (GOLD analysis project Ga0247723, IMG submission 189079) | Subsurface sediment microbial communities from gas well in West Virginia, United States - MSEEL Well Study Marcellus 5H_FC | ecosystem: Environmental > Terrestrial > Deep subsurface >...
ATCCCAGACCATGCCGGCTCACTAGCTGGACTTGTGGGGGACATGGCCGAGAAAGTACTCAAGATCACCATGATGCCCTGGCAAAAACATGCACTTGAAGGGATGCTGGCGGTTGACGCTGATCAGAAGTTTGTGCATCGCTCGAGCCTTGTGTCGGTTGCGCGTCAGAACGGCAAGACCACGATCATCCAAGCGTTGATCTTGTTTTGGCTTGTGGAGATGCCAAAGATACGTGGACAAAAGCAAACCGTGGTATCTGGCGCGCACAGACTTGATCTTGCGTGTTTGTTGTTTGATGATCTGGCACCAATCCTTGAGGAGTATTACGGCGCCAAGATCGTCAAGTCTTACGGTCGTTATCAGGCAACGATGCCAGACGGCAGCAAGTGGTGGGTCAAAGCATTGAAGCCAAATCAGGGTCACGGTATGAGCATTGATCTAGTGATCGTGGACGAGTTGTTTGACGTCAATCCTGACTCGGTTGAAGGCGGACTCTTGCCGGCACAGCGCGCTAGAAAAAATCCTCTCGCGTGCTTTTTCAGCACAGCTGGCACCGAAGAATCCGTGTTGTTCGCGCGCTGGAGAGAAGCGGGCATTCGAGCAATTGACAAGGGAACACCGTCAACGATGTACATGGCGGAATGGTCGCCTGACCCAAGCCTTGACCCGCTGCATCCTGCATCATGGGCGTGGGGTAATCCTGCACTCGGTTACACGTTGGACATGGACACCATTAGGCAAGAATCCACAAACCCTGATCGCGCATCGTTCTTGCGCGCATCCCTAAACCTTTGGGTGAGTGTTGTGCGCGGATGGATTGAGCCAGGGCGTTGGCCGTCCCTTGAATACACAGGGGACATCCCTAGCGGCGGCGTCGTGGCGATCGAGTCTTCGCTGGACGACTCCCGATACAGCGCGACCAAATGCGTCAACCTGTCGGACGGTCGGGTGCTCGTCACCGTCGCATTTATCGCCGAGTCAATTACAGAGCTGTGGGACAACGTGCAAGAACTAGCCAAAGACCCAACAATCAGGTTTGCCTTGTCGCCGACCGTGGACGCAACATGCCCGCCAAACATCGAGCGCCGCCGAGTCGTCGTTGGCTATGCCGAACTTGGACGATTTACACCGCTAGCCAAAAACATGATCGCCGAAGCGCGACTGCTACACACGGGAGAAAAACTACTTGCCGAACATGTGCAGCGCGCCGTTGCTGTTCGCACCGACAACACAATCGTGCTATCAAGCAAGCGATCACCTGGGCCGATCGAATTGGCGCGAACAATGGTCTGGGGAATCGGCATGTGTGCCCGTCCAGTCAACAGCGGAAAGCCCATGCTTGTCGCGGTAAATAACTAAGATAAACGCGGCGACCGCGCACCTTGCCTTTTGTCGGAATCGGATAAGTCATGCGCGGTTGCCACTTATATGACAAAGTAGGACTATGGCGATCTTTAACAAAACACGCAAAGCAGCGATAAGCCCAGCGCCCACCGTGGCAGCTGCCGTTGCTGGCGGTTACACAAGTAACGCGCAAGGCGTCAGCATGATTGGCCAGTATTACAGTTACCAAGAAGGCGAAGCGCGCAACCGCGCTATAAGCGTGCCAACGATCAACCGTGCTCGAGATTTGATGGCATCGGTTATTGGCTCAATGCCGTTAAAAATGTACAACGAAATGTGGAACGGCGATGACATGGAGAAGGTTTATATTGCTCCACGTTCATGGATACGCCGACCAGACCCAACTGTCAGTTACCAATTTTTAATGTCGTGGACACTTGATGACTTGATGTTCTTTGGTCGCGCGTTCTGGTACATCACCTCGCGCACCGCTGACGGATATCCTGCGACGTTTACACGACTGCCAGCAGGCTCAATTACCACGACCGACATGGTTGGCCCTGTGTGGTTTGCCCCGTCCAAAGAAGTGTATTTCAACGGTGGCATGCTCGACCCAACAAACCTTGTGCAATTCTTGTCGCCAGCGCAAGGCATGATCTACTCGGCACCAGGCGCAATTGAAACCGCGCTCAAACTTGAAGCAGCGCGCAACCGCAACGCATCATCAAGCATCCCTGCCGGCGTGCTTAAGCAAACTGGCGGCGAGCCACTTAGCGCGCAAGAACTTGCTGATTTGGCTAGCGCGTTTAATGCTGCGCGATCAACAAACCAAACCGCTGCGCTTAACGAGTATTTGACATACACAGAAACAAACAGCACACCTGACAAGATGCTGTTAATTGAAGCGTCTCAGTACCAAGCTCTTGAATGCTCCAGGCTCGCAAATACGCCCCCATACCTTGTCGGAGTCGCAACTGGCGCGTACTCGTACCAGTCATCACAGCAAGCACGCGCTGACCTGTACCTGTTCGGCGTCAAACTGTATGCCGATGCGATCGCTAGCGCGCTGTCAATGGACAACGTCCTACCGCGCGGAACATATGTTGAGTTTGATGCTGACGAATACCTAGAAGAAAACTTTATGGCCGACCGCGCAGACGACGAAGTAATTGTTAGAGAAAACACACAAGAGGAGTTAGCAAGATGATCAAACTAATCGCAGGAGAGTTCACGCTTGACGCTGCCAAAGGCGACGCACCACGCCGCACCATCAGCGGAGTAGCCGTTCCATACAACGTGCCGGCAGTAGTCAGCGACGGCACAGCTGTGATCTTTCGCCCAGGCTCATTGCCAGTCGAAGGCAAAGCCCCACGCCTGTTCATGTATCACCAGGCTGATATGCCGGTCGGCGTCGTCGTGGAACGTGCAGAAACCGAGCAAGGAATGTTGTTTAGCGCCAAGATCAGCGCAACAAGCCTCGGCAACGACGCTTTGGTTATGGCCATGGACGGCACAATTGACCAAGTATCGGTGGGCGTAAATCCGACCAAGTTCTCGTACGACGAAGAAGGCACAATGATCATTGAGTCAGCCGACTGGATGGAATTGTCCCTAGTTCCGATCGGCGCTTTTGGCGATGCAGCAAACATCACCAAAGTTGCAGCGAGTATCCACCAAGAGCCCGAAGAAGTAGTGTTAAATGAAAAAGTAACCCCAGTAGAGGAGAAACAAGAAATGTCCGAAGTAAACGAAACCGCAGTCGAGGCAACCATCCCTACTGCACCAGTATTTGCACAAGCAAAGCGCAAGTTTGATCTGCCAACCGCAGGTGAATATCTTGCAGCAATGCACATCGGCGGAGAAACATTCCGCAACGTTGCAGCAGCCGCACGCGATTACGCATTGTCAAAGCAAAGCGCATTGCAAGCAGCTGCCGGTTCAGGTGGCGATACAAACACCGAAAATACGCCAGGCCTTTTGAGCCAAATCGTGCTCGGACCTGTGTTTGCGGATCTTAACTACATCCGTCCAGTAGTCGCAGCAGTAGGCGCTCGCGCAATGCCAGACGGTGGCAATCAAAAAACATTCATTCGTCCAACATGGACAACGCACACTTCAGTTGCTGCACAAGCAAACGAACTTGGCGCTGTATCGGCAACCAGCCCCCAGATTGCCTCGAATGTGGTCAGCAAGACAACCCTAAGCGGCCAGGTGACCCTCTCGGTACAGGACGTGGACTTTACGAGCCCCGCATCAATGGAAATCATTTTGCGTGACCTCGCCGGACAATACCTGTTGCAAAGCGACAACGTGGCAGCCGATGCGATCACTTCAGGTGCATCAGCATCAGGTTCAACTTGGACTTACAACAACACCGACCCATCAACATTGTTTGCAGCGCTTTACGATGCAGCAACCGACATTTTGACCGCAAGCAACTTCTTGCCAGACACAGTTTTTGTGTCACCAAACGTCTGGAAGTTGCTCGGCCAGCAAATGGACGCAGACAAGCGTTCGGTATTCCCATACGCTGGCGCTGCCGGTCTCATGGGCGTAAACGCTGCAGGAACCGCAAACATCACACAGCTCAACACGTTCAACCCATTTGGTTTGAACTTGGTCGCTGACCGCAACTTCGCCCTGAACACCATGGTGGTAGCAAAATCATCTGCAATAGAATTCTATGAGCAGGTGCGCGGTTTGATGTCAGTAGAAGCACCATCCACACTCGGACGCGTGTTCTCCTACTACGGATACGTTGCAACGTTCATCGCAGACAGCGATCTCGTCAAGTCCATCACCGTCAGCCCTTGATTCGAAAGGTAGGCCCTAGTAATGGCCACCTATTCGGTCACTAACAAGTACCTAATTGACAACTACGCCGTACTGCAACTCCTGACCCCCAGCGAGATTGCAGTCGGCCAGTCAATTACGGTTGCAGGCGTTGACGCCACATTTAACGGCACCTACACGGTGCGCGCATTGCCACAGTATTTGTACATTGGCGTTGACAGCCAGGGCGACCTGCTATACGACTACCAATTGCCGATCGCTGACCAAGTGCTTTACGCCAAAACCGCTGACGATGTCGAGCGTGTCGCCGCGTCTGGAACCGTTGCTTATGACCCTGTTTGCACTTGGGTAACTGCCGCGCAAGTCATGTCTTACCTTGGCATCACCATTGCGAACCCGTCAGACGATTACACATTGCTCACGCAATCGGTGTCGGCTGGCAACCAGTTCTGTTATCGCAGGCGTCAGGAATCGGGCTATATTGACTCCCTAACGACTTCACCAGGCGGAGACGCAACATTGGGCACTTTGATGTATTGCGCCGCTCTGTGGCGCTCCCGTGGCTCAATTGAATCCACGTACGCCACGTTTGACGGCATGGGTTCAGCACCACAGCAAAGCCTGACCCCGATCGTCAAGCAGCTGCTTGGCATCCCTCGTCCAGCGGTTGCCTGATGTCGTACACCGACTTGTTCAACGAAGCAATTGATGATGTCACCGCAACGCTGACCGCAGTCACTTCTTTGCGCGTTGTAAACGACCCAACAAAACTTGTGCCTAATTGCGTGTACTTGGATGCACCGAGTTTCACGACGTTTGCTGGCAACGGCAACATTGTGCGCCTCGAGTTCCCGATCAAGGTCATTGGTTCTGGGCCTGCAGGTCTGCCGGTACTTCGCTCAATTTTAAGCATTGCTGCAACCGTGCTTGGCTCATCAATCATTGTTATGGGTGGCCGTCCGTCAAGCCTTGAGATTGGTGGCGCGTTGTACCCGTGCTACGACCTCGAATGCGCTATCCAAGCTCAGACCGCATAATCCACAACTATCTAATACAAATCATCTACTATCAGATCAGAACTTAAGGAGCAAACATGCCAGCATCAACTTACCTCTCGAATCCAACCGTTAAAGTCGGCGCCGCAATCGGTTCAATTGTTGACATTACCGACGATGTTGTTAGCGCAACCTTGACGGTCACCGCGGAAGCGCTCGAAGATACGTCCTTTGGCCAGACATCCCGCACCATGACGGCGGGGTTGTTTTCAAACAGCTTGACCTTAACGGTCTTCGCATCATATGCAGCAAGCCAGACTTATGCGACATTGTCGCCATTGTTGGGCACTAAGTGCACCGTCAAAGTAAACCCAACTAGCTCTGCAGACGGCGCAACAAACCCTGGCTTTATTTTGACTGACACATACCTTGCATCAATTCCTGTTATCAATGCGTCTTTGGGCGAGTTGTCGCAATGGGATATCGAGTTTCAGGGTGGCGTGTACAGCGTAGATACAACCGCATAATCAACGGCTCCAAGCCGACATAGGAGACACATGAAGATCAAGTTGCAGTTGAAGCGCACCCCTGACAGCGCCCCAGAGTATTACTACACCAACTTGTTTGTGGTCACGGAATGGGAACGGCTTGAACGTCGCAACATTCAACAGCTCTCCGCAAACCCGTTGTACTCGGATTACGCCTGCTGGATGCACACAATTCTTAAGATTAAAGGCGAGCAAGTTGGTGACAACTGGCGCGAATGGTTAAGCAAAAACCCTGACATCGACATTCTGCCGGTACTGGACGAGACAGACCCAAACCCTACGGACGCGGCACCTACCGCCGCCAACTAGCAGAAGTACTGGTCGCGGTCGGTTGGTGGCCTAGCGACATTGCGTTTGACTCACGAGACTTGGCAACCGTCATTAAAGTGCTTAACGAGGCAAACAAAAAAAGAAGGTAGTCATGCCAGCAAGAGGTTATGTAGAGCAAGGGCGCGGCATTGAAACGACGGTACAAGTAGTCGGAATTAAAGACGCCCTAAAAACCCTGAACAAAATTGACAAATCTTTGCGTCGAGAAATTACACGCGATTACAAAATGATTGTGCAAAACGTCGTTGACGATGCGTATCAAGCAATCCCGTTAAAGGAACCATTAAGTGGTTGGTCGCGCAAGTGGGCGCCTAAGCAATACGAGATTTTCCCTTGGAGCAATAACAACCAGGTCAAAGCAATGATTAACACTAAAAAGGTCAAAGAATACGCAGGGCAAAATGTGAACCTTGCAACCTTTGTGGTTAAGTGGCTAAATCCTGACGCTGGATTGTTTGATTTTTTGACCGACGGCATAATGGGGTCACGTCTTAACGCCAAGTTTGGTCAACCGTCCCGAGTAATGTGGAAAGCATGGGAGCGCAACAAGGACGACGTGAATCAACGCATGACCGACCTAGTGAAGCGCGTCATGGACAAGACTTCTAAGGAGCTGATGTAATGGCTGTAGTACTCCCGATCATCTCCGAGTTTGACGGCAAAGGCATTCGAAAAGCAGTAGCTCAATTCAAGCAACTTGAAACTACGGGCGAAAAAGCACAATTTGCAATCAAAAAGGCCGCAATTCCAGCGGCTGCAGCTTTGACGGGTTTGGCAGTAGCCATGGGAGACGCCACACGCGCTGCCATGGAAGACCAGCAAGAACAGGCTGCGTTAGCGCTTACTTTGCAAAATGTGACGGGTGCTGGCGCCGCACAAACAGCACAGGTTGAAAAGCAAATAAGCGCAATGAGTCGAGCGTCTGGCATTGCCGATACCGAATATCGTAAATCGCTTGAAGCATTAGTCCGTGGCACCAAAGACGTTGACATGGCCATGAAAGACATGAACCTTGTCATGGACATAAGTACAGCGCTCCAGACTGACAGCACTACGGTCGCGGACGCGCTTGCCAAGGCATACCAAGGCAACTTTAAAGCGCTCAAATCATTAAGCCCAGAAATGGCAGCAATGATTAAAGACGGTGCAAGCCTTAACGAAATTATGGATGTGCTTGGTGGCACGTTTGGCGGTGCTACAGCAAAGAATGCTGAAACTGCTGCAGGAAAAATGAAGATTCTTAAAAACAGTCTTGATGAAACCAAAGAATCAATTGGTGCAGCATTGTTGCCGGTGCTCGAAACCGTGTTGCCGAAATTAAATGCTTTTGCATTGTGGGCACAGGACAATCCTAAAGCATTTCAAATTATTGCTGGAACTATTGCTCTTGTTGCAGCTGCAATCGTGGCTACAAACATTGCCATGGCTCTCAACCCGTTTGCCTTAATTGCTGCAGGAATAGCGCTGTTAATAGCAGGTTTGGCATTGGCATACAACAAGTTTGAATGGTTTAGAGAAGGCGTCCAACTGATTGTCAATTCAATCAATCTTGCGTTTGAAAGCATGTACAACGTCGCGGTTATGGCAATAAATGGTCTGATTAGGGCATACAACGCAATACCGTTTTTAGGCAATGTAAACACAATTGCACATCTTGACATTCCCGACTTAGGTGGAACTAGAGAACCTGCGCGACCAACAGCAGGACGTTTAGGCATTCCGCGCATGGCCGAGGGTGGAATTGTCAGCTCCCCTACTCTTGCCCTGATCGGCGAAGCAGGCCCAGAAGCCGTAGTGCCGTTAGAGCGTCTAAATACTGGCGGGGGAGTGACCATCAACGTCACAGGCGGGCTCGCTACTAGCGCCGAAATCGGTGAGTCGGTCGTTAACGCTTTGCGCGCTTATTCGCGTTCCGCTGGGCCGTTGCAGTTACAGGTGGCGTGATGCCTGGCGTGGCAGTTGTTGATTCAGGCAACTATGACCTCAAGATTGCTACAGGTTTTCAGGTTGACGCGTTCGTCCTTGACGACACGCTTAAAGGCGTATTGGATAACACCACATACGTGCTTGACGGAACCACCGAGTTTGCCAACGTGATGGACTCCGTAACAAACGTCAATGTGCGGCGCGGTCGCCGTGACGTGGGCGATCAGTTCAGCGCTGGCACCATGACATTTACCATTCAAGACGTGGACGGAATTTTTAACCCATTCGACGAAAACAGCCCGTACTACGACACAGCCGAATCTAAGCCAGGTCTTGCCCCATTGCGCGCCGTGCAACTCATTCGATACAGCAACACCAACGTGCCCGAATCGTTGTTTAGCGGTTATGTCGTTAACTACGACTACAACTTCGCGCTAGGTGGTCTTGACACCGTGACCGTGTATTGCGCTGACCAGTTTTACCTGCTCGCGCAAACCTACCTAAACGAACTAAACGTCACAGCCGAAACATCAGGCGAACGCATAGAAACAGTCTTAGACCTACCAGAAGTAGATTTCCCTGCAGGCGCTCGAGACATTGCAACAGGAACCGTCAACCTTGGCCACGACGCTGCGTACACCGTGCCGGCAGGAACAAACGTGTTGCAGTACATAACACAAATCAACGAAACCGCAGAGTTTGGTCGCCTGTTTATGTCACGGTCTGGGGTGCTGACATTCCAAAATCGCATAGGCAACACGCTCTCTGCATCGGTAGCCGATTTCCATGACGACGGCACAAACTACAAATACGACGGCGTGGGCATCAGTTTTGAGGCTGATTCCGTAATCAACAGATCAGTCGTTACAGGCTTAGATGGGGATAGTTATATTGCAACCGACGCTGGCTCAATTGCCACATATTTTATACAAACTTCAAGCATCACAAACAGCCTGTTACATGAAGCAAGCGCAATCCAAGCCGCTGCCGAGTATCTGTTAAACCCAGAACCCGAAGCGCGCTATACATCGGTGGCAACAAAGTTCTTAATGCTGACCACAGCCCAAAAAGACACCCTGGCAACGATAGATATTGGCAACACCATAAGCGTAGAAAAAACGTTTGCGAGCGGTACTGGCACAACCCAGTTGGCTCAAGAGCTGTCTGTTGAGGGCATCGAGCATCGGCTGGATTTCAGCACAGGCCACAGCGTCCTTTACAGCACCGCGCCAACTACGATCGTTTACGAGTTGATATTGGATGATGCGATCTATGGCGTACTTGACGCCGAAAATGTTTTAGGATAGGGGCACTATGGCTACACCATTTCCATTTGTTGCAGGGTCGGTGCTTGAGGCATCCGAACTTAACGCAATTACCGAATTACCAATAAACGCAAAAACAGCCAACCACACGCTGGTCGCTGCCGACGCTGGCGCTCGAGTCCAAATGACCGCAGCAGGGGCAACAACAATTACCGTTAACGCTTCGGTATTTACTGCTGGTCAGTCAGTCAACATTTACAACCTTGGTGCCGGCACATGCACAATCACCGCTGGCACAGCAACAGTTACTACATCGGGTTCTTTAGCATTGGCACAATATGGGGGTGGCACGCTTCTCTTTACAAGTGCTAGTGCTGCTACTTTTTTTAGTGGTGGCGGTGCCAACTATGGCGCTGCAACAGGTGGAACTGGTGTCACCAATGTGACGGTCTCTGGTGTGAACTACGCCTACACATCATTCACCAGCACAGGAACCTTGACCATCACAAAGGCTGGCCTATTTGATGTCATGGCTTTCGCTGGTGGTGGTGCAGGATCAGCAGCTGCCTATGGCGCTGATGGAAGTAACGGTGGTGGCGGTGCAGGCGGTCAATGTTTCACAACCGTGTATCTATCTAATGCCACTTACACAGCAACAATCGGAGCTGGTGGTGCGGGTGGAACTAACGCACTCGGAACTAGTGGATCCGAAAGTTTTATTGATGCTGGCGTGTATGCAATAGGCGGTGGCGGTGGTGGATCATTCAACACCACATCTGGTAAAGGTGGATCATCTGGTGGCGCAGCAAGCTTTCACAGCGCAACATTCCGAGGTGCAGCAATATCTGGTCAAGGCAATGTAGGCGGATTTGGTCAAGGAAGTTCAGCAGCATCTTCTGGCGCTGGTGGTGGTGGTGGAGCTGGTGCAGTTGGTGGAACTGGTACGAGTTCAGTCGGTGGCGACGGTGGCGCTGGCGTTCAACTAAATACCTTTATTGGTGGCTCATCATTGTTTAAGGCTGGCGGCGGTGGCGGTGGGCGTTATAACGGAAGCGCTGGTGCTGGCGGTTCGTCTATTGGTGGCGCTGGTGGTGGTAATGGTGTTGCTGGCGGTTCGCCAGCTGCCAACACAGCATCCGGTGGCGGTGGAACATCTGGCGCTGCTGGCGGTAACGGTGGATCAGGAATTATTTACATTCGTTGGAAGGTTTGAGTCGTGGCACACTTTGCACAAATAAACGGATCAGAAGTTATTGAAGTAATCGTAGTTGCTAATGATGACTGCGACAATCTTGCATTCCCAGATAGCGAACCAATCGGACAGGCATACATCGCTTCACTAGGCATCAAGGGCGAATGGTTGCAGACCAGTTACAGCGGATCATTCCGCGGATGTTATGCAGGGCCTACTTACACGTTTGACGCGTCATTAAGTGAGTACGGCGAATTTGTACCGCCGCCAGTTGAGCAATGAAATGGCGTCCGTTTATTGGTTACGCGCTACTGGTTGTTGTGGTTGCGTGGGCGGTTTCTAGTTGCGGTTATGACGGGTCATATCGTTACTCATGTCAAGACCCTGTCAATTGGAAAGCACCAGAATGCAAACCACCACTTTGCAACCCATCTGGCACTTGCACAAAAGATCTGATTTATGAGACCACGCCTTAAACCCGAAGAATTACACGCTCGACTAATTGTTGTAGTTGGCCTAGTTATGGCGTTCGTGTTTGCGCTAACCGTGATTGGTTTTGTTTACGCGCTGATGTTTGTAACCCAGCCAATTGACAAGCAAGCACCTAATGACGCTGCCTTTATTGACCTGCTATCTACGCTTACTGTGTTCATGACTGGCACCTTGTCAGGTCTTGTGGCCTCAAACGGACTAAAGTCAAAACCTAAGGAGCCAACACATGAAACCAAGTGACAAAGCCCTACTCGCCTCATACGGTCGCTCAATGCTCGCCGCGGTAGTCGCGCTAGCAGTAACAGGCAACACCGACCCAGGAGCATTATTGGCAGCTGCAATTGGCGCGGTTTGCCCAACAGCGTTGCGCTACTTCAACCCTAAAGACATGAAATTTGGCCGTGGCAACAGCCAAAGCTAATCCGAACGCACGGCCATACACAGGCAACAGCGACGGCGCGTCAGCAGGCCCACGTGCCGGCATGAATGAGTTTATAAAGCAAGTGCTGCATCACTCAAACAACGCTGTTTGGAATAACGGCAGTTGGGGTGTGCGCGATGTGCGTTCTAAGCCAGGCACAATGTCTGTGCATGCCACAGGTCGCGCGGTTGATTTGTCGTATCGAGGCGGTGAACGTCACGCAAATGCGTCACGCAAAACAGCATTGCCGTTTGTAGAACTGTTGTGCGCGCATGCCAACGATCTGGGCATTGAAATGGTTATTGACTATTTCCCTGCGCCGTACGGTCGCGCATGGCGCTGTGACAGACAGGCTTGGAAGAAATACAGCAAGCCAACCATCCACGGCGCACCAGGTGGCGACTGGTTCCACATTGAGATAACCCCGCAGGCTGCCGACTCGGTGATCTTTGTTAAAGCCGCATTCTTAAAGGTGTTCGGGGAAATCCCACCTAAGGCTTGATCTATGTTCTAGGGTCGGAGTACCGACAAAAGGACAGGCAATGACTGAACCGCAGATCGTTGATTACAGCGTCTATACAGGAGTGATGGACAACGGCCAAGAAATCTTGGTGCAGATATTTACCAGCCCAGAGTCGGGCAAGTTCCTATTGGGACAAATTGCATTTAGAACGGCAACCTCAAGTTGGGGTCAGCCCATACCTTTGGAGAAACGATGAACTACTTTGCAGAAAAAATCATAGGGCTAGTACTTTGTACCGTCTTTGGCTTTACGGTCGCTGTAGGGGCTCCTGACGCGTCTGGTAGCCCGTCTGGGACTATTGCCCTAGCGCCATATTTGATAGAGCCAAGCACCACCACGTCAAGCACGTCGTCCACGATTTACATTGACCCGTACACATCAGCTTGTGAGCAGTTTAGCGCGCTTGCCATAAACCTGGGCTGGCCTGCCGATCAGCGCACCGTGCTCGAATCAATTATGTTCCGCGAATCACGCTGCATACCAAACGCGGTCAACAACAAAGACCCAAACGGTGGGTCGCGCGGGCTAATGCAGATCAACGGATTCTGGACACCATGGCTAACCGATGCCGGCATTATCACGAGCGCAGAAAACTTGTTACAGGCTGATGTTAATTTGCGCGCAGCGTTAGCAATTTACAATTACGGCGTCGAGCGTCATGGCTACGGCTGGGGACCATGGAGTGCAACAAAATGAGCGAAGGCGTGTCATACAACCAAGGCGAACTAACAGAAGAAACACGCAAAATGGTGCTTGATTCAACACTCAACGCAAACCATTCAATGGCGGTCTTTGGTTTGATTGACGACATCATGGCGATTAGCAAAAACCCACACGCAAGCATCATTCAACGTCTAAAGACAATGAAAAACCAGTTGTCACTAGAAGACCCGATGCCGCTTTACGATGTGACTACACTCGATCTAGCAATCAAAGCATTACAAGCACATTCCTAACCGACAAGGGAGATTCCGACAATGAAAACCTGCACGATTTGCAAAGGCTCAATTGCCTACCCAGAGATCACAGGCAAAACACACTTCGTGTGTGACGGCCGTGTGCCGGCAAGAAAACCGTTTGCTGTTGGCATGGCATTATCGCAAGCAAGCGCAGACACTAAATGGACACCCGAAGAACAACGCAAAGTTGATGCTGCAATCGTGCACGTTGCGCGCGCTAAAGGGTTCTTTACATCTGACGACATTTGGAAACACCTGGGCGACCAGTTCCCTGTTACCAAGGGCATCGCTGGACGGCTTAATGCAGCTGCGCGTCGTGGTCTTATTCGCAACACAGGCGAACTGGCATATGCACAGCGCGGTGGCGCGCATGACCATGCACAGCGTCTAAGCGTCTGGGCAGGCATCTAATGGGCTTTGATCTAAGCAACTACGAAACAGTCGAGTCGCGTTTAGTGCGTTGGTGGGCTGCATACCCGAACGGGCGCGTTTACACGATGATGATGAACTACACAGGCGACGCTTGCGTGTTCTATTGCGAACTGTACGCCGACAAAGAAGACAAGGTGCCAGTCGCTACGGGCTATGCAGAAGAAATCAAAAGCGACCGCGGTGTCAATGCCACGTCGTTTGTAGAAAACTGTGAAACCAGCGCGATTGGTCGCGCAATTGCCAACTGCCCGTTACAGGCTCCTGCTAGTGGCCCTAGGCCGTCGCGTAATGAGATGCAAAAAGTTGAGCGCCTAACCAAACCACCGCAACCGCAAACGCACACACCCTCTGGCGCGTTTGCCACACCAAAGCAGATTGGTTACATCAAGAAACTTGCCAAGGATGCCGGCATGGACGATCTTCGACTGTTGGAGTTAATTCAGCGCGAACTGAACAGCGATGAAGCGGTGTTAGAGCTGTTGAAATCACATGAAGCAAGCAGAATCATTGAGGTACTGAAATGACATTGGATGAAATGATCAGCGCAATTGAACGCTTGCAGGTTGTCTATTCAGAGCTGCGCGATGAACAAGATAAAGCAAAGCAAAAGATCAGGTGGGCAATCAATCACTTTGCGGACAAGATTTGGTCGGAATCGTTGTGAAGTTAGATTCAAAGATCAGCGAAGCCGATTTTAAGGATGTGGTCATTAGCATCGCCAAGCGTTATGGCTGGCTGATTCACCATGACTTGCCGGCACAAAACAGTCGAGGGCGTTGGGCAACACATGTACAGGGCGACGTGGGGTTTCCTGATCTGTTCATGGTGCACCCATTCCAAGGCGGTCGGCCGTTGGTCATTGAGTTGAAGGCAGAGAAAGGCAAGACAACACCTGGGCAAAAGGTTTGGTTAAAGGCGTGTGAGTTGGCTGGATGTCATGCAGCGGTTTGGAAGCCAAGTGACATGGAGTACATTCTCTACACCTTAAGCAACCCAAGAATGTAAACAATCGGCTAGTAACAAGCACCTATCAGAGTCGCGTCTGGTCGGGTAGAGGTCGCGGTAACGCGGGTAGATCGGCGCGCCCCGAATCATGCAAGACGAAATGAAACGGGCAAAGCGTCGAGGCGAGCCGTAAACATAATCGGCTTAGTGAGTGCAAAGGGAACCAGGTTGGGCAATCTGGTGGGTGGAGCATTTACACATCTCTTGACCTGCTAGATGACATACAGTTAACAAACAAAGAAAGCACCGACATGAACCCGACAACAAACACAACTCACATCAACCGAGGACAAGGCGCGCAAGCGCCGCGTCAGCGCAAGCGAAGCGCGCGAGCATGACACGCAAACTAACCGAACACGACACAGCGATCTACAAACAAGCACGGGCTGAACTACTGCGCGACCAACCGCTATGTCATTGGTGCAAACGCAACACAGCAACAGAACTAGATCACCTAGTTGAATCAGACAAAGGCGGAACAATAGAAGACGGATACGTCGCAGCATGCAAGCCATGCAACAGCGCAAGAGGCGCCACGTATCGCAATCGCAAACTCGCAAACGCAAAACAAAATCGGGAGAAAGCAATAAACGATTTTTTATATGCAAAGTAGTT
>Ga0247723_1001301_pt1 | contig 14839 bp, 46 predicted proteins | sample MSEWelMarce5H_FC_FD_189079 | JGI IMG/M metagenome (GOLD analysis project Ga0247723, IMG submission 189079) | Subsurface sediment microbial communities from gas well in West Virginia, United States - MSEEL Well Study Marcellus 5H_FC | ecosystem: Environmental > Terrestrial > Deep subsurface >...
ATATACCATAGCCTATTTCCCCTGCATTCTAAACCAGCTTTGTTAAACACCATATACAAAAAGAAATAGGAGAGGACCGAAGGCCCCCTCCCACCCTAGTACCTTATTTAGTCAATCACGACCACTAGCTCATCGGTCTGGAATGGCTGTGACTGCTTACCACTCTTATCCGTAATCCACATACGCTTACAGTTGCTGGGAACAGGTTTATCAGCGCACATATCAGTACAGATAATATGTCCGTCGAACTTATCTTCATTCACCCATTGGGTGGGGGCTGAGAAGTTAGTACCTCCACTCCTGTACCGCTTGGGAGTCTCCCGCTTACCCTGCTTCCACTCATAGATATGGTCCTCATCAACCTCGCAGTCAAAGGGGATCATGGTGAATGAAGCATACTTGCTTAGCAGGTTCAACTCGCTATAGAACTTACTGAGCAGTCCATCGTCAACTGAACCAGATTGATCAATGCTGATTGCAATCTTGGCAACACGTCGCACCTTGCTACCAGCATGGATCTTGGGATACCGCTTGTTGATGCGGCGAACAGTATGCTTTTTATCTGCTCGTCGGGAGGTCTTGATAAAGTAGCGGAGCAGACCTCGCCAGTCTAGCCTACCCTCTACCACAGAGAGGATATGCTCCTTGATATCCGATGGTACACTACCCCATCCCTTCGCATTGGCCTCATTAGCAGCACGGCGCATAGCTTCTTTAAGACGTTGGTCTGCAATCTGCTTTACGCTCTCTGGGACATTCTCATCCTCAAAGAAGTCATGTACGTCAATGGTAACATGATCTCCTGCCTCTGACTCCTGTTGGTCGCCTCCACCTCCTTGCATACGCTGCTGGAGCTTCTTAACAAGATCATCGAAGTCAGGCATCTTGCCCTTCCACTTATCTTTTTCCTCGTTCAGCATAATGAGGTATTGTTCAGTGGTCAAGGCAGATGGGAACTTCTCAAATGGAGTCTTGCCGGGCATCAACGCACCATCAGGCAGATCGGTCAAGTGGCTGTTGATCGCAAGGTCCATAGCCATATTGTGGATAAGGCGTTCCTCTGCACTATCCACAAACTTCTCAAAGCGGGTGCCATTGACGTGTTGCAGAGTGGCGTGCAGGAACTCATGCCGCACAATTGCCTTTCGCTGTGCGAACGTGAGCTTTGAGAACCACTTGGGATTATACAGCATTTCGTAAGTGTGGGTCTGCTTGTTAATACGGATTGCAGCGGTAGGCAGAACATCGCTAGGTGACTTGTCGATCTCACGGCTCAGTGCAGCCCAGAAGGGTTCGCCTTCCAACATCGCAAAGATTTCCTTGCGAAGATCGTACTGGGTGTATTCGGGAATAACCTGCTCTTGGACTGCGGTCTGTTCGGTTGACATGCGTTCCTCTGTGTGGTCTTGCGGGTTGATAGGATGAAGATAGGGCAAGACAGGCAGCGTGTCAACACCTGTCTTGCCCTGTTGGTCTGAGGATTAGTTCTTCTTCACGTCAATGGTGTACTTGCGGATATAATCAGCAAGACGCTTATCTCCATCAACAACGGTCTTGTAAGCAGCCATAGTCCACATTCCATGCTTGTTGGACAGGAAGCTCAGATAGACCATAAAGACCTCGCTGGGCAGAGTGTACATATATCGGAGAAGGTTGTGAGTGTGAGTCTCAGTCATCTTCTTGACATATTCCTCGGTCATCTCGTTCTTGACCTTCTCTGCGAAAGCTGAATGCTCTGCCATCGTCCAGTTGGCGGTCTTATTGATCTTTCCCTTCTTGATGATGTCGTTCACCGAAACCTGATTATCGTAGCTCTTGATGAACTCACGATAAGCAACAGCAGCCTCAGTTCCAACATACGCAGCAGCGAGATGATAGATGTTAAGCAGAGCGGTGCCGTCAGCCTGTCCATCCTCGCCAAACACCGTCTTGATCATCCCACTGCCGACAAGAGATTGGTTGAATCGAACCCACGAACGACGAGAAGGATAAACCTTGTTAGGCTCGTAGGTCTTCTTGTGTTCAAGGTGCGAGTGGTTCTTGTTAATGAAGTCCCACACAGACCCATCAACATTACCCTTTGCCCATCCCAACCAGTCAGCGACAGTAGGCTCCAGATCAAAGACCGTCCAGCGGTCAAGCTCAGCAGGATCCATCTCGCTTACCTGATACTGGGAACCATGCTCACCGCCGTTGACCATTGCGATAATCAAGGTATCCGGGTGCAGGTTCCAACCGCTCAGCTTACGGGAATCGGTCAGCTCGAACAGACCCTGACGAACCTCAAGAATAGCACGGTCGACCTCATCAAAGAAAAGAACAACAGGCTGGTCACAGGCGGTCTTCAGCCAATCAGGCGGGTTCCACACAGTGGCACCGTCCTCCTTATCGGGCAGACCCAGCAGATCACCTTCTGACATCTGGGAAGCTCGACGCTCGATGACAGGCAGAGGCTTGCTGTACATGTCAGGCAGGATGTTGTGGATGTTCTTGGCGATGCTATAGACGACCTCGCTCTTGCCGATGCCGTGACGACCTCGACCCAGCACAGGCTTCTTGGTGCGGAGGACATGGGGGACGATGGTCTGAAAGGTCTGGAAGTCAATGACGTTGTTCATACTATATACCCTTTTCTTGCTTGTTGGGAACGCACCGTCGCTGGACCCATTCCGTTGATCAGTGCGTTTCCGTTTCTTGTGTACCCACTCTACAGCTTGACCACCTTGCCGTCAAGGGCTTTCTTTTCTCGCTGTCTCATGTATAGGACAATTTGCCCTTTTCACAACCATTAAAGGCCGGGAAAAACAGACATACATGGGACACTATCTCTTGTTGAACCTGTCTAGGACACCGTACTCTCTACAGAAGTCTGCGTGCATCTCTCTGTAGTTGCCTAGTTTATAGCTGTCCTCGTCCATGAGTGCAAGCGGATTCTTGCCGTTGACGAACTCTACACCGTAGAAAGCCTCGTTTGCACGGCTTCGCAGTGTCTCACGGTCTAGGAACTTGGCTGGATAGTAGCTCATGTCGCTACCCTTGTCCATCAGGATCAACCGCTCCTTGGTTCTCCCGATGTCTTGATATCCAAACAAGTCTCTATAGGATATATATAGATCCTGCTGACCAGTGAGTTCTTTCTTATATATACCGCCGTACTTATCTGCTGCATATATATACTTGATGATATCATCTGGCTCTAGCATGATAAAGACTTCGCCGTCTGACATATAGTTGGTTCTATATATGGTTCCGACGCCTACGCCGTTGCCGATAGCAGTATGAAATATATTAGAAATACCTAGCAAAGCTGAAACAGAGTTGTTTCGCAGTGTCTGGAGGCTGTCACACTCAAATATGCGATGTTTCCCTAGTGTTTCGTTATGATATTTATTGTTCCTAAAGTAGTTCGATCCGCTCTTCCGCTCGTCCCTCTTGTGCCATGCCCAGCAGATAGGGCAGTGCCACTGCTGAGCGAAATACTTTTCCTCGTTGCACCGTCGCCTATTGTGATTAGGATTTCCGCATACTTTGCAGGATTTTGCTCGTGTCATCTGTGCCATGTTACAACCTCGCTCTGGGTGTTGCTGGGAAGGAAAAGCCTCTCTTTCTCCACTACCTTAGCCGTCTACCCTACCCTTGTCAACGCTTTTATTTACACCTCATGTTGCCATCTTGATGTTATCTATATATATGGGTGCAGGGGTATACTGGAGGTACTTAGGGATATGCTGGATATAACATATATCGTACACCTTATATCTGTTACTGTTACTACTGCTGCTCCTCTTCTTCAACGAGATATATATCCATCCAGCTCTCTGACATCAATCCTATAGATGTCTCTGCGCCACTATCATTTTTTATCATTGCCTGTTTGAACTGTTGTATGATACCGGCTGTTTGTGGTAGCAGCGGACCAACGCTTGCTGCTACCTTATTAAGTCTAGACGTAGGCACCAGCGGCTTTATATATTGCTTCTCTTGGTTATCAACTACAAGCACCATATACAGATCGGTTAGGTCTTTACCATCTTTATACTTACCACACTTGCTATCCTCTTTGCATACCATTATATCAAACGGTACAAAGGTCATTTTTGTTATGGTGTTCGGGATGTCGTCACTGTAATCAGCAGGGTGATCACGCTGCTGTTCCTCTGTTGTTCTGTATATATCAAGAACAAGATAGCGTTTAACGCTTGTTGAATTCTTGATACGCATGATGCGTCCGCTGTATTTGCCTATCATGCTTGATGTTGTCTTAGTCATCATAGTACCCGTGTAGCTTGAGGGCGTACATTATAAAGTCCTCTGACAGAGGTTGCAGCTTGCACCCGTTCAGCAGGTTGATGGCATAGTAGCTTGGATCGATGCACTTGACAACATTTGTTTCAACTTTGTTGTACTCAGCACGCTCTTGTTCGGTCATCTTGTCAAGGATAAGATACTTATCCTGATCTTTATCGCCCTTGCCGTATTTGCGATATACCATAATGCTTCCTGTGTAGAAGCCAGCGTTGCTACTCATCTTTCCATTCCATAAGCGTTGCACCGATATACATCGATGATAGGACACTAACTCTCATATAGCGTTGATGATCTTTTGAAATAGGCAGGGCATAATAGAATTCAAAGCTGCCATCGTTCTTCACATTTGTCAACTCATGCTTTTGGAGCTTGTCCAATATAAGGTACTTGAGATTGTTATAAGCTGGTATGTATCTTATTTGTCCGCTATATTCACCATTGTTCATAGAGTTTCCTGTTCAGCTATAGGCTTTAGGAATCTTCCAATATAGGATTTCGATAGGACAACGATATTTGTATCTTGAACTATACCCTGCATTGCTGTATCGTTCGATACCACATAGGCATAATATAGATCTGAAAGGTCGTTCCAACGCTTCAACTCTTTATCATAAGTACCATTTACGGCATATCTCAAGAACATATAATTGTTTTCGTTTGGAATGTTGTTGACTCCAATCTTCTCGATCTGTTCGCTTGAGAGGTATAGGCTAAAGATTAGATATGTATTGTGCGCTGGGCTGTTACGGCTAGGAACAAATATCTTTCCGATAATCGGGTGTTCAGCTTCCATTTTTGTGTTCCCCATCTTCGCCTGTTACAAGAAAGCTGTTTTTCTCTAGATAAGACTCTGCTCGTACATCGGTTTTCATCGCGTCTAGGAACATGATCTCACAAAAATAGGTATCAGCTAATTTTGTACAGCGAAGCTTTGTTACGATAAAGAAATAATCTGGACGATCAACTCGATAAGCATCGTTTAGTATATATCTTACTTGTCCGACCTGTAGTGGCGTTCGCTGCATGTTTATCCTAGTTTTCGATGGGGACAGTGAAATCTGCTATGAATTTCTCTGCAAAAAGAATAGTTCTGCTGTTCGCAACATCATAAACATGATAAACTTTATGTGACCGCTTTATATCACTGAGTTCTAGAATGAAATAGCGATTTCTTACACCGTCGTCTGGATGTTTTACTATCTGATCATCATAACGATGTTGCCTTATTTCTCCAGTGTATACACCACTTTTCTGCTTCGCCGTTGCCATCGTTGTTAGCCTTCTTCTCGCAGGGGAAGAGTATACTCTTTTATGAATCGTTCGTTGAGAACTCCAAATCTACCTTCTTTACATAGGTAAACCTGATAAGTAGGAACTGCGTAACTCCCATCGTCACCAACGAAGTCCAATACCAAGAACCTTTCTTCTTTAGGACCATATACATCGTAGCGTATCTGTCCAGAGTATTTACCAGCCGTCATGCGATCCTCGATATAACTTTGTGCTGCTCCTTAGCTGTCCCGAAAAGCTTTCTATATTATCTTGTTGTTGTCGCTTAGTCATAAACATATTCCGACCATCGGACAAGATATTCAAAGGTTACTTCTGCTTCAGTCATTGTCGTTAGGTATTTCACTCTGCACATTGTACGGCTTGGAGTTTGTTGGTCCTTAAACACCTTAAGGATAATAAGCGGCACCTTAGATTTGTCTGCTGCTGTGAAAATACGAATCTGTCCTGCTTTGACCATGTTATTCTCCTTGATCGATTAGGGTTGAATAGTTTTCGATAGAGCTTGTGCGTTCATAATCTATACAACTCTCTCCGATTACCATAGAAGTGCAATAATCGGGAGAAACCTCCAAAACAATAAAGTATTTATCGCCAAGTAAACCTTTAAACTTTCGTATGTCGCCCTTCTTGACTGTCATTGTTCTGACCCTTCGATAACCTTTGTGTGGGCGTCGAGTATACCCTTTTCAAAGGTATCCGTCTTGCCGTCGTCATCAAACCACATAATCTTTACTGAAGCAATACCGACTCTTAGTATGATAAAGTGATTATCGTGTGCATCAAGCCAACGCCTTATCTCACCACGCTTCATTTTCATCCACCTTTACCGAATATCTTTTAATGGTGTCTGCGGAATACTTTTCTACTCCAATAGCGAAATCATAGACAAGATGTAACCTATCGCTTGTTCCTGTTGGACCAAGATAGATAAAATACGCTGTTGGATTCCCGTAATCTGTCCAACGGCGTATCTCATCTAATTCTAAAGTCTTGGATTCATAGAAATCATCATCGATCATGTCTATTACTCCGTCGTTGAGATTGGCACAGAGAAGTAGCGAACGAAACTCTCACGAAGATACTGCTCACAGCGACCAATGTCAAGAGGGAAGATGCCACAGATAAATTCTGTGTCAACCCTCTGAAGATCGGTAATTATAAAAAAGGTGTCTTGTTCGCGCCCTTTCCATCTGCGTATGTCGCCAACCCTCATCGCGCCTCTGTTCCTTCTACAACGATTGTATTCTTTTCTAAATAATTCAAACCATGATTAGAATACTGCATATTATACAAATACATAACATAGGCATGTGAAACATATGTCTCTTCATTTATCTCTGTTACGATAAATGCTTTTTTATAAAGCTGATCATTCGATTTATCAACATTCCATATGCGAATCTGCCCAACCTCAAGCTTTGTCATTTGTTCCCTCGACAACAAAGGAATAAGATTCTATAAGGTCGGATGTATATCTCACCCAATTCCAACGCCCAATATACTGGACTTCTATTTCTAAATTTTTTGTTCTTTCTATAATAGACAATACAATAAATGGAGAGGCATCTTGAGCGAAAGGTCTTTCATTCCGCCATCTCCTGATGTCGCCAATCTTGACAGAGGTGGCTAGACTCATTATTGTGTTCCTTCGATTATGCGAGATTCTTTTTCAATTGATCTGATTGTATAGCTATAGATAAACGGTTCCTTAAAAAACATGACATAGGCATAATCACGAAGCGATGTTGAATAAAAACTAAGAACTACGAACGGCGAATACTTATTTCTGTCCCATGATCTAATTTGTCCAATCTCTACTTTGCCTCTCATACTAGCTCCGTTGTTTCCATGATTCCAATAGTAGCCAATCTTGTATGTAGGGTTCCTAAGTCGAACAGCGTAAACATCTCCATCCCTTCTTTCCTTTGATCAATCTTTAATATTACACAGCCTCTTGGACCAGCTGCAAAATATAAAGCTCTTATCTGCCCAATCTCAAACTCGATTCCATTCTTGTCTTTTAGGATTCGCGGCATGGATCATCTTCTGAAGCAGAGAGGATAATTGATGTATCTTCATACAGGCTCAAATCCTTTACTGCTCGTCGGATGTAATCAGTTCCGCCGTCAACAAAAACATTATTACAACGACAGGTCTGGGCATCCCAACGATACGATGATACAGCCTCAGTATTACAGCCAAGGCACTTTGCACTATTACGAATGATCTTTGTGTTCATGTTCGGCATCCCATAAGCGGTTGGGCAGCATGAGCCGTCTTGACCCATGCTGCCCATCTTAGCTAGATTCCTTCGACATAGCCAGACTTTTCTAGCTTGGCGATATACACATCGCAGGTGTCGTCCTCGTAATTTGTCATAAACACCATCTTGTTTCCGCTCATTGAATACCAGATTGGTTCAGCGTCGTTCTCCTTGAAATACTCAATACCCTGCTTGATCCATGACTCGACGGTAGCAAGATCAATGTCAACTCCCTTGTTATCTTGAAGAAAGATATTTACCTCTGTGGAATTACTGCCATTGTAGTGAAAATTGAATGTCTGTTTGCAGTTGCTCATGTTTTCTCCTTTGTGTTAGGGATGCCAGTAATACTCAACTTCATTGTGACCGTTCACAGCATCAGTGCGATTGTTGTAATGTTTGACAAGGATCTCTGACCAGTCTGTTACATTTCCGTTAGCGTCGCACAGAAAGACCATTGTCTCATAAATGGAAGGACCAAACGGAGGTAGGACAGTTGAGACAAGATATTTCTTTCCATCGCGTTCAACCACTGCTTGCTTTACGACATTAGGATTGTTCATGTTTGTCCTCCGATTACTTGTTACGAGTTCCGATTTCATGTTCGATCAGTTCGACTGCGCGTTCAAAGTATTCCTCAAGGACTGCGATTGTCTTTGCATCGAATGGCAAGCTCTTTACTGTTCCCTGATACGTCTTAGCCATATTAAGAGTATCAGCTAGTTCGCTTTCTGGTAGACCCTTGATGTTTTCTGCTAGAGCGACGATTGGACTCATGTTGCGTTCTCCTTGTTTGCTTGCGATGATAGGACTCTACAGGCTCAGCTCAGCCGTGTCAAGAGGGTTCCTACTTCTTCCTCGACAAGCATGTCGTCTTTCATGCCACTTGCTCCAAAGTATTCTACGCCAACATCATAATACGATGTCTCGTTTAGAACGAACACCTTAAAATCATCTTCAAGACTATCATCATCTTTTGCAAGAATTATATAGTATATGTTGAGGTCTGGGTCACGATAAATCTTTCCTATCTGGAAAACCTTATCTTTCTTCATTGTGCGGAACCTCAGAAACTAGTATGTCTGTTTCAATAGTGCGCCTTGAGAAAAGATCCTTGTTTCCTGCTGTGTATCCAAGACAAGAGTTTAGCAGAGTTACTTCAAAGTATACACCGTTATCCATTATACGATTGATGATATAAAATAGATAATCAGGTGGAGAGTTAGTGTCAACCCGTATCTGTCCAGCTTTAATATCTTTCTTGTTGTTGTGGGTCATCTAGCAACTCATCATTCGTCATATCCTCGTAATACCAAGTTCTCCTCTCAAGAAACTCATTATTTTTACCTGATATTACCATTACTTGGCACCATTCGCCAGCCTCAATAATGATGTAAAGAATCTTTCTTGGTATATCCCATCTAATCTGACCAGCCTTTAAGTTAGTATGTGCCATCGATGATCTCGTCGTTGATTAGAGATTCTACTGGTAAGTCGCACTTTTCAAAAGTCTTAAAGGCTTTGGTTCCCTGTATGACAAAAATTGAATAATGCGCGTTTCCCAAACTTTCAGTAATAACATAAGTGATTTCTTCATGGGGATCATGCCGTATTTGTCCAACCTTAATTGGCGTCATTGATTAACTCATCTTTCTGGATCGATTCAGAATTAAAAGCATCAAGCTGCATAGCTTCAAAAGTTCCTGCTGCACCAGCAGTTAGGATAAGCACTTCCCAAGTATCATAAGCCATATGACGTAACGGCATATAAAGAAAGTTAAGGCGTTTATCGTGTCTGACCTGACCAGTTTTAATTTGGTTCATCAAACACCTCGTCGCACTCCATAGAATCCTTGTGATATACCATGTATTCCATAGGGATAAAGACATCATTAAAGCACACTAGGCTAAGAGCCTTCCACATATCTATGTCTTCATCATCCTCTTCGATTATCATATAAAGGTACTTGTTCGTTTCGTCCCACCTAATTTGACCAGCCTTAAGTTGGTTCATCGAATACCTCGTCAGAAAGGATATCTGTTTCGCAGAACTCTTCAAGCTCAAGTGGATCGAAAGTGAAAGTTTTATTTAAGATCATAACAACGTACCAATTGCTAGTGGCATATTTCCTAGGTTCGGGTGACAACCTTAAGATAATATAAAGCAACTTTATACTTTGATCCCATCTAATCTGACCCCATCTAATCTGACCCACTTTTACTGGAGTCACTGTATGCGTTGTGGACATAGGGGTACACTAGCACTAGTCTGGAGGCTCGTCAAGCACCTTGTCATTGTACCAGTCTGGTAGATTTTTGAATGTCTCTCTGGACATGTCTGTTAGATATAACACAGTTATATACTCTTCATTTAAATCTACAATTATGTACGGCTCGTCGGGCGTATTGTCATTTGACGATTCAAGAACTCTGATTTGACCGATCTTTGGAGCAATATTAACTTTACGTCTACGCATCCACTACGACCTTATCGGAAGCCAAGAACTGAGGAAAAAATCTTCCTACGCTGAGATCGGTAAGAAATATTACCTCATATGTTCCTGCTTCCTCACCTACAACTATGTAAGCTCGTCCTTCATAAGATCTAATCTGTCCAACTTTTACCTGAGTATTAATTGGCATCGTAGATCACCTCGTCTTTTTCTAAGGATCTAGCTTGAAGTGATGTTGTAGTAAGATCACTAAACCACAGAGTTAGGAACTCCCCCTTTGATTTCTCTTCAGTGATAATATAGAACTGTTTATCCCATTTTCTAATCTGTCCAACCTTTACTTTAATCGACATCTGCAACAACCTCATCCCCTTCAAGAGCGTGTGTTGGAAATCTTGATGTCTTGAGACTGTTGAGCCAGAATGTAAGGAAATATCCTTCCATTGGTCGTTCCGTAATAATATACCAGCTATAAAGATATCTTCTAATCTGTCCAACTTTTACTTCAGTTAACATCTGAAATCACCATATCTTTTCTGATGGCTCGCTCTTCAAGCTCATCTTCGCACATAACATCCATGCGAAATATTTTATATTTAGCTTCGTTTGTAAACGGACAGATGTAACCCTCTCCAACGATGTAGTGTAAACTGTCATCGACGGCTCTTATTTGACCTGTTTTCACGACTAAATTCTTAAAAGATTGGTAAGCCATATTTTTCTGCTACCTCGTTTGACTTCCTGATTTGTGATCTTGAGAGAAAAGACTTGAAACCGGGAGGCCAATATTCTTGCATGTCTTGTGTTTTTAGATTTCGGTATGCTTCGATCCACCAAGGGATTTCGTGCGTTGGCTGGATTTCTACTACAGCCAATGCGGCGATTCCTCTGAGCGAGTGAGTAATGGTGTACACATTATTGTTAACGACAACGGAACAGATAATGCTGTTTTCGCTTGTACCACAAAAAATATTTTGCTTGTTGTAATCCTTTACGATGAATGTTGCTTTTTGTTTTGTGAAGGCGTCAATATAGATGTCATCAATAAAGATTGAGCCGATGCCAATACCATGATTGATAATTGAATTACAGATATCAACTCTTGGTCCGCTGTACCTAGTAAAATCTTGTAGGCGAGCTAGTAGCATCTCTGCACAATTACTTGCTAAGTGACCATGACCTAGGCAAAACTTACACTGTAGGTTTGTTCCTTTCTCCTGTAGCATTTTTTGACATTTGTTCTTTGTGTGACCAGTCTCCTTGCAATACAAGCACTTCATCCGTTTAGTCCTCCAGCAGCACAGACCGATCATACAACAGGAGACTCGCAGCGTCAAGCCTTGAGTCTCCTGTGTGAACCTATATCTCTGCTCTTACTTTTGTAGTTTCTGTAGTTTAATGTATGCTGATCTATAATCCGCCAACAAGATATTGTATTTGGCAGCAAGGTTATTGTATTGACGGATTGTTGTTTCGTGATTCTTTTTTAAGAGTGCTAGTTCGTCCTCCAGCTTTGTAACTGTTTTATAAGCTAGAAGCCCTACAGTTAGGATTGGTACACATACTACAAGTAAGGTTAGAAACATCCATGTTTCCTCCAGAGAATTTAATAGGTTGCAGACGTTGGCTGGACGTATACAATATCTTCAACAAAGATAGATTCGTTGTTGATCATGTTAATTGCATTAACAACGCTTCCATCTTCAAGCGTCATATTTCCGATCTTGACAAACGGCACTCCGTTCATCTTGAACACTTGACTTTCCTGTACGAACTCAAACATCATACGACGCTTTTTCTTATCTGTTGACTTAGCCATATTGTTTATACTGCTCCCTTAGCTGTATTGATGAAATCTACAAGTTGCTTCTTGTTCATCGCACCAACCTTTGTATTAATTAGATTGCCGCCACTATAAAGAAATGACGTTGGAACTCCACGAACTCCAGCACTTGCTGCCATATCCATGTTCTCGTCTGCATCGATTGCCAGAAGAATAAAGTCTGCAAGCTTTTCGTTCTGGACTTCTTCGATTACACCCTTCAGCATACTACATGGGCGACACCACACAGCCTTGTAAGTTACAAGCACTGGACTCTCTGCTGACTTAATAATATTATTGAGTGCTTCCTGATTCATCGTTGTCATCATTGCTCCTAATATATTTTTCTAGTTTGTTGCCACTCCAACGCACTGTCATCATTCTACCTGTTCGCGGCTCTGGGTAGATAACATGATATGTATCCTTACCAGCCTTAGAGATAACGTGTCCAATCCACCATTGGTCTACCCTGCTAAACATCTTAACTGTGTCACCGTTCTGGTGCTGAGTCATTGGGTCGTCCTCCTTGAAGAACAGTCTAGCTGTTCTCTTGCCGTGCGTCAAGAGGTATGTTAGTCTAGTGAGCCTTGGCTGTTGATTTTGCTGGAATCTCAGCAAAATCTGTACGCTCAACTGAGCCGATAGAAACTGTTAAGGTGATGCCGTTCTTATTAAAAATGTAAGCAACGCCTGTGGTGATCACCATTGTTACAGCAACAGTCAAGAGCATTGTGATAGCAACATCTACTGTGCTTTTGAGGAACGGCATGTTTTATCTCCTACCATTTAAAAAAGATAAGTGCTTGTTCGCCAAACTCTTCTGCAATGATGCAAGCAATTTCTTTTTCGACTCCACTTGATGCTGCGCTATAGGAATCAAAGCACACGTTGATTGGTACTCCGTTCTTTGCACCATAGAGTTCCTTGATTTCTTTTTTGAATTTATCTAGATCAGACTCTTCAATGCTATGCTCGATCTCGATGTAGTCTGAAATCTCCCGCCAATCATATGCGTTAAGAGTTTTTGCAGATGGCTTCTTCATTTTAATCTCCTACCAACTGAATGTGGTGTAAAAGTCGTTGCCAAACTCTTTCATAAACAATTCTGCCATACCAGAGAATTGTTCATCGAAGAACGAGAAATCAACAAACATTGTATTTCCATTTGAAATAGAATACATTTCCATGATGTGGCATCGAAAAGGGTCTGTGTCAACATCATACTTCTTCTCGATGTGTTCTGCAATATCATACCAGTTGTAGACTTTTGCTGTAACAGGCGTTGGCTTGTTCATTATTGTTCTCCCTTGGTTTCTGTAGTCTTATATGTTGTCTTAAACATGTACTTGTTATTGTATTCACACATTCGTTCCTTGTATGTCGCATAACGGTTATAAACCTCATAGATCGTGTAACAGATAAAGAATGCGATTACAACGTCTGCAACTGCCTTAAGAAATACAATCATTTTATTCTCCCAATGTTTGTTGTTCAGATATTTTGCCACACTTCTTACATGCCATAACCCAAGTTCTAAAACCATAGAATACAAAGAGCATATCTCTGTATTTTCGCTCTCCGTACTGATTTAAGTCTTTTGGAAATGATTTGTAATGAAGCAGTTTATAATCATGTCCGATAAATAAACATATCAAATATTTCAACATTTATTCGCCTTTTAGACGTTTGATTTTTTGTTATCCTCAAATGGTGTAAATTTGACCAGTTACGCCAAAGAAATAGTGAAATTCAGAGTTGTCCCAGTTGTCGCATTTCTCAATATATTGCTTGACTTCATCACCAATAAAAACATATTCTTTGGTGATCTTCAAATAATCTTTCAAGGAATTAACACGATAAGCATGAGTATCAAAGTTCTGGTAGAGAAGGAAGAATGAGACGATTGTTTCATTAAACATCTCGACGACATGCTCTCTATTCTTCTCCTTGTCTTCATGCCACTTCCCATCAAGGCTGTGCGTATAATGCTTCTGGACTGCCTCAAGAAATGCGTTGATAGCAAAATAAAAATCATTGTCTGGGAACCGAATGCCGATAATAATTTGATCTGCTGTTTTCTCGTTGACCATTATTCAATCTCCAGAGTATCCATCAAAACCAAAGTCTCAATGGTTGTATGTTTTCCCTCTCTCTCAAAGACATGTTCACGCCATTTGTCTGCCTCATCTTTAGAGCGGAAAGTTCCTTTGATTTCAACAAAGTGGCTTTTGATATCTGGGCTTCTGTAGACAACAATGTAAACATTCTCCATTATGCCTTACCTTTATGGTTGGTATTCCCTGCTTGGGTGATAACAATCTCACGGCTGACATTTGGTTCAGATGCTCGGAACCCAAGCTGGCAGTTTTTGCCAGTGTTTAGTCCGCTTGATGCTCGCCAATATGCCATATACTTTTGTCGGTCTTGTTCAGAGTTAAACTTCATAATCTGAACAGATGCCATCTTGCCTTCACCGCTTGAGAACCCAGCGTACTTGACGGTAGTCTCTTCGCTACAGTCTGGACAGTGGGTCATAAACCCGCCAGAACGGCGTTTAGCGGGGCTGTGTGTGTCAAACGTGTCACCGCACTCAATGCACTCTCGGATCATCTGTAGGCTCCTTGGCGTTCGCGTATGGTCATGTTCTACAGGACGCTTGCTCCCGTGTCAAGGCTGATGTTGAAGGCAATAAAAAACCCG
>Ga0247723_1001302_pt1 | contig 14835 bp, 25 predicted proteins | sample MSEWelMarce5H_FC_FD_189079 | JGI IMG/M metagenome (GOLD analysis project Ga0247723, IMG submission 189079) | Subsurface sediment microbial communities from gas well in West Virginia, United States - MSEEL Well Study Marcellus 5H_FC | ecosystem: Environmental > Terrestrial > Deep subsurface >...
ACATGGCTCTATTGATGGATCTTTAATTGCTACATTTAATTTATTTATAGAACTAGAAAAAAATGATTATGTTCAAATTAATTGGAGAGCTTCAAATATTTCAGTATCTATGCAATATATTCCAGCGCAAACAAACCCTACAAGACCAGGCACTCCATCTGTAATATTAACTGTTTCTTATGTTTCACCAAACGCATTTACAACAAACTTATTTGCAGATGCTTTTGTAAGTTCTATAACAAACGGAAGCGCAACAATTACTCATCCAGCTAACTCTGTAACTGGTGTAACTTATGATTATGTAGTAGTAGGATAAAAGGAAAATCATGGCAACAACTACAACCACAGCAACATCGCAAATTGATCCAACAATCCAGCCATATTTGGCTGAAGGATTACAACGAGCTAAAAACCTATTCTTGGGTGGTAATCAGCCACAACTATACCCAGGGCAAATGTATGTTGATCCATCACAGCAGACATTAACTGCTTTGAGCCAGCAAGAGGCATTGGCTAATCAGGCTAATCCTGTGTTGCAACAAGGGCAACAATCGTATTTACAAGGTATGCAAGGTTTAGGCGCTACTGCTGGCGGTCAATTTCTAAATGCCAACCCTTATCAGCAACAGATGATGCAAGCTGCTACAAGACCATTAGAGCAACAATTTAGCAATCAAGTATTGCCTGGAATCGCTAGTTTGTATTCTAAATCTGGTCGTTATGGCTCTGGCGCTATGTCTAATGCTTTAGGTCAGTCTACAGAGGCTTATGGTCGTGCTTTAGGCGATATTACAGGCACTTTAGCAGGACAACAGTACCAAGCTGAACGAGCATTGCAACAACAGGCTCAAGGCGCTCAATTAGCTGGTGCAGCACAAGCTCCTACTATGTATGCCCAACAATATTTGCCATCTCAACAGTTAGCTCAGATTGGCGCACAAAGAGAAGCTATCTCTGCTCAACCTTTACAAGAGCAAATGCAGCGTTTCTCATTTGGTCAGCAATTGCCGTACCAACAGTTAGCTGGTTATCTATCTTCTGTTTATGGCTCACCAATGACAGGATATGGAACACAAACTAATTCACAAAACGCATCTACAAATCAAACTGTAGGTGCATTAGGTGGTGCATTAGGTGGTGGTTTGTTAGGATCTGCTGTAGGTGGATTATTTGGTAACCAATACTCTGGTCTAGGCGCTGGTTTAGGCGCTCTTGGCGGTGGCTTGCTTGGCTACGGATTCTAAGGAATAATATGGCAGATTACAATTGGGAAATGACGGGTGCGCCCGATGCGGTAACTATTGCTACCGATCCAGAGGCCGTAGCTGATTGGAATAGATATGTAGCAAGAACTACTGGCGATTATGGAACTGTTGCACCAAGCTCTCCTCTTGCTCCACAGCCAATCGCTAATCCTGTTTATGAAGATCCTACTTATTGGAACTCAGGAAAAGTAGCTTATCAAACTGGGAATAATGAAACAGCATACGCTCCATCTTTCTTAAGACCACAAGAGTATGTGTCTAATGAATTAGCAGCTCCATACTCAAAAGCAGAGCTTAGCGCATTAGTTGATCCTAATAATATTAGATTAGGTTATGGCAATACACCTTACGCTGGAATTCGTGGCGGTGCTGGAGGTGAATATGTTGTAGATCCAAAAACAAACAGATTTTTATTAGATAAGTCTGGTAATCCTATACCAGTACCACAAGCACCTGATAAACAAGGTGGGTTTGATACTCTTATGACAAACTATGTCATTCCAGCAATGCTTGCTGCTGGTGCTGTTGGTACAGGACTTGGAGCTGCTGGTTTAATTGGGGGCGGTGGTGCTGCTGGTGGAACGGCTACTGGTACTGGTATAACAGGTGGGTTTGGTGGTTCTCAAGGATTATTAAGCGCAGCAGGAGCGCCATCTGGTATTGCAGCCACACAATCTGCTGCTGGTTTAGGTGGAGCAGGAACAGGAATTATCTCAGGGCTTATTCCAACCTCTATAGGTATGGAAGGTGTTGCTGGTGCTGGCTCTTTAGCTGGAATATTAGGATCACAAACTGCTGCTGGATTAGGCGGTGCATTGGCTGGAATTGGATTAAGTCTTACTCCTGAGCAATTAGCAGCTTATGAAGCAGGAGCTTTGCCAGCAACTTCAGCAACTCCAGGAATTGTTGATACATTGTCTAAAGCTGCAAGCGCATTAACTCCTGCTGGTGCATTAACTACTGCTGCATTAGGGTCTACAGCATTAAAAGCTATAACTGGTACACCTACTGCTACACCAACTCCAACAACTACTGGAACACCATCAACTTATGCTCCTAGAGGACAAGTTGGTTACGATCCACTTCTTAGTTTATTAGCTCCAAGGCTAATTCCTAGGAATCAATATTCTTTACTAGGATAAGCAATGGCAAACTTTTTTGAATCTTTATTTGGACAAACACCTGATTATTCTGGGTCTTTAGCACCAGATCAAATGGATGCTCTTAAATCTAACGCAGCTAAAAATGCGTTAATAGCAAGTGCAGTAACTTTGCTTGGGCAGTCTGGATCACAACCTAGACAAGTTAGTACAGGACAAGCTATTGGCTCTGCACTAGGCGCTGGATTTGGTGGCTATCAGTCATCTTTTGACAATACGCTAAAACAAATGCTTGCTGCTCAACAGATGCAAGACTATAAAGCTAAAGCAGATGCTCGTAGAAAGTATGAGCAATCTATTGCTGGTGCTACATCTATGCAACCACAAGCTATACCAATGGCTCAAGGACAAGGATCTCAATTAGAGATGCTTTCTAGACCTGAGTTTGGTGGTGGCATGGCTGATATGGAAACTGTTGGTGCGTTGCGTGGTAATTTACCAATGACTCAAACTGTAGATCAAGGCAAGGCAAATCAAGCTGCGCTAGATTATTTAAGAACTACAAATCCAGAAAAGTTTATTGAACTTACAACTCCTAAACCAGAAGTTGTACCCGCAGCCATTAAAGAATATCAATTTGCAGTAGGTCAAGGATATAAGGGTACATTCCAAGATTTCCAGTTAGCTCAAAAATCTGCTAGCGCACAAAAATTAACTGTTGATATGACAGGCGGTCAAAAAGGTTTTGATAATGAATTAACTCTTAAAAAGACATTTGCAGCAGAGCCAGTTTATAAGGCTTATAACGAAATGCAATCTGCTTATAGTCAGATTACTGACTCATTAAAATCTGCTAGTCCAGCAGGAGATTTAGCTGCTGCAACCAAGTTTATGAAGTTGCTTGATCCAGGTTCAGTAGTTCGTGAGTCTGAATTAGGTATGGCTATGGCTGCATCTGGCGCATTAGATCGTGCTACAAATTATGCACAAATGCGTATAGCTGGTACTAAATTAACACCAGATCAACGCAAAGACTTTCAGCAATTGTCAAATCAGTTATTTAGTACAGCTACAACAACTTATAATTCAAAGCGTGGTGAGTTTGAGCAAATGGGTACTGCTTATGGTTTAGATGCAAATAGAGCGTTAGGCGCACCAGCTAAATTGCCAAGTAAAAACATTAAGGTTAATTACTAAGATGCCATATTCCATTACTACTGAAGATGGAATTACGATTGATAATATCCCAGATACAGTCGATCCTAATTCTCAAGAATTGCGTGATCGTGTAGCATCATTGCGTAGTAAAGAAGCTCCTACTCCTAAAAAAGAAGAAAAAACTACTATTGCTCAAGATGTAGAGGCTGGTGTAAGAGATATTCCTCGCCAATTAGGATTAACTGCTCGTGCTGCTGCAACTGGCGCTGCTGGATTGCCTGTTATGGCTGGGGATGCGTTAAACAGCCTTATTAATATGATTGCTGGCAAACAAGTATTACAAATGCCTAGTCAAGCTCTAAAAGGCGCATTAACAAGTGCTGGATTGCCAGAGCCAGCTACAAAGACTGAGCGTGTAGTACAAGATGTTGCTTCTGCTATGTCGGGTGTAGCTGCTCCAGCAGCAGCCGTAAGAGGATTAGATCCAAATGTATTGACTCGATTCCTAACGGAAAACATCCCATTGCAAGCTGGTGCTGCCGTTGGTGGCGCTGGTGCTTCTGCTGCTGGTAGAGAATATGCTGATGTTGGCGCTGGCGGTCAAGCTGGATTGGCTTTATTGGGCGGTATGGTAGCACCTAGTGGTATATCTGGTAGTGCTCAAGTTGCTGGTCGTGCAGCTAAAGAAGTTGTAAGGCCATTTACCCAAGGCGGTAGAGAAGCTATCGTAGGTAAAGTATTAGAGCAATTAGCCAATGCCCCTAAAGGACTTGCACAGCGTTTAGAAGAATATCAACCAGCTATCGGTGGATATAAGCCTACAACTGCACAAGCAAGTAGAGATGTAGGTTTAATTGCTGCTGAAACACCTATTCGTGCTATGGATACTACAGGCCAATTTGCTGCCCAAGCATCTCAAGCAAACAAAGCTCGTATGACTATTCTAGATCGTATGGCTAAAGACAAAGATGCTGTAGAGCAAGCTATTACTAAGCGTGATGAAGTAACTACGCCAATAAGAGAGGCTGCTTTTGCAAATCCATTATTAACTCCAGAGCAAATGCAAAAAGGTGTTACTTTAGTTGTTGATAAACAAATTGAAGATGTGCTTAGATCTCCAGCAGGAAAAAGAGATTCCGTTATTTCTGTAATGAATGATGTAAAAACAGACATTTCAAGAGCTACAAATGTAAATGAGTTATACGAAATTCGTAAAGATTTAAGGGCTGCCGAAAGAGGTTTGCTTGATAAATCTTCTAAAGGTGGTGCAAGCGCTGGCGCATATAAAGTTGCAAACAAAGAGTTAAATACAGTAATTAAAGCTGTAGATGATGTTATTGAGTCTGCTGCTCCTGGTTATCGTAAATATCTTGAAACTTATGCTGCTGCAAGCAAAGGAATTGAAAGATTAGAAGCGCCTCAAACATTTAGATCTAAAGTGTTATCTACAATTCCTGATCCTATTAATGTTGGCGATTACATGATTTCTCAGCCTAGCTTTCAAAGGGCTATTAGGGCTACTGCTAAAGAAACTAAGCTATCTGAAATGCAAGTTCGAGTGCTTGAAAAAGTTGGTCGTGATCTAGATGATGGTGTTCTTAATCGTTCTGGAAAAGTGCCAGGGTCGGATACATTTAAAAACTTATCTACTGCCAATGTTATTGGTGGAATTATTGGTAAGCAAATGTTTGGAGAAGTGCCATCTGCCGTTAATAAGGCCGTTGCACCTTTAAATTGGTTATATAACGGAACAGACGATCAAATCAGAGAATTGCTTGTGCAATCTATGTTAGATCCAAAACTAGCATCAAGACTATTAACAAAAGCATCAAATACAAATGTAGAGCCACTAAGCAAAGAATTGCAAAAGAAAGCAATTAATATTGGTTATGGCGCTGCTTTCGGATTATCAGAATAACTCAATATAGTTATAATTAGGAAAATCATGGCTTATACAAAATACTCACTTACCCCTGCAAACAATAACTCTGCTCCTCCAGATGGTGCGCCAGAGGGAATGATTCCATCAGCCGTTAATAACACTATGCGTGATATGATGGCTCAGATTCGTGATTGTGGAGATGGTATTCGTGGTGGTACATATACCATGACTGCTCCAGTTATTACTGGTGGTGTAATTAGTGGAGTTACATTTACAAGCATTATTGTAACTGGCGGTTCTATCACAGGCATTACAGACTTAGCCGTTGCTGATGGCGGTACTGGTGCTTCAACTGCTGCTAATGCAAGGACTAATCTAGGTCTAGCAAGCATGGCAATTCAGACTGCTTCTGCTGTTGCAATTACTGGTGGCTCTGTTACTGGTATTACAGATATAACTGTTGCTGATGGTGGTACAGGCGCATCTACGGCTACTGATGCTCGTACAAATCTTGGTATAGCTAGTATGGCTTTACAGACATCATCTGCTGTTAGCATTACTGGTGGTTCAATTACTGGCATTACCGATCTTGCTGTAGCAGATGGCGGTACAGGAGCTTCTACATTAACTGGCGTTCTAAAGGGTAATGGCACTTCAGCGTTTACTGCTGCAACTGCTGGTACAGACTTTGTAGCCCCTGCAACAGCCACTTTATTTACTGCATTGCAGACATTTAGTGGTTCTTCTAGCGTAGCTGCATTAAAGACGCTTAATATTAAAGAAGCGGTTACTATTTCTGCTACTGCTGCATCAGGAACAATTAACTTTGATGTAACTACACAATCTGTATTGTGGTATACAAACAATTCTACTGCTAACTTTACCCTTAACTTTAGGGGCTCAAGCGGTACAAGTTTAAATACTATTATGTCTACAGGCGAGTCAATCTCTGTTAGCTTCTTAGCTACAAATGGCGCTACACCATACTATGCAAACACATTGCAAATTGATGGATCTGCTGGTACTGCTAAATGGCAAAACGGCACAGCCCCAACTAGCGGCAATGCAAGTTCTACAGATGTATATACATTTGTAATTATTAAAACTGGTAGCGGAACATTCCAAATGTTAGCTTCTGTTTCTAAATTTGCATAAGGCTAAAAGATGCCTCGTTTATCTATAGTTGGCGCTGGCAGTACAGGCTCTTTTGGTTTTACAAAAGCTAAAGCTGCTTATGCTGCATCCTATTTATTAGTAGCTGGTGGTGGTGGTGGTGGATCTAGCAGTTTTCCAACTAGCTCATGGATATCAGGTGGCGGTGGAGGCGCTGGAGGTCTTTTAACTGGTTCTGTAACACTAACCCCAGGAACTACTTATTCTTTTACTATTGGCTCTGGTGGTGGAGCAAATACAAATGGTGGAAATTCTACTGCATTTGGCCTAACTTCTGTTGGTGGCGGTAAAGGTGGATCTAGCTCGGTAGGTGGAAATGGTGGCTCTGGCGGTGGAGGTACAGGTGTAAACGCTTATGCTGGCGGTTCTGGAACATCTGGGCAAGGATATGCTGGAGGTAGCAATATTACATCTCCTGGAGAAGGTGGCGCTGGCGGTGGTGGCGCAGGGGGAAAAGGTGGCGATGCCAATGGCGGTACAGGTTATCTTGCTGGAGGAATTGGAATAGCCTCTAGTATTACTGGTTCGTCTTTATTTTATGCTGGCGGTGGCGGTGGTAGTGATGCTGGCGATTCTGGTGCTGGTGGATCTTCAATTGGCGGTAATGGCGGTGGACTTGGAAACGGAACAAACGGAACAGTTAATACTGGTAGCGGTGGCGGTGGCGCTGGAAGCGGAAGCTCTTACTCTGGTGGGTCTGGTGGATCAGGCGTTCACATTATTAGCGTTCCTACTGCATCTTACTCAGGAACATACACGGGAACAGCTACAGTAACTACAAGCGGTTCTAATACCATAATCAAATTTACAGGGTCTTCTGGCTCTTACACAGCATAATAAGGTATGAGCATGGATGATTTGCGACTAAGCAGGATTGAATCTAAATTAGATAAATTAGCGGATGCAGTCGTAAGTCTTGCTCGTATGGAAGAACGGATGCTCACTTTGTTTAAGCGTATAGATCAGTACGAAGAACGCCAACAAAAAATAGAAGAACGAGTTACAGAAATAGAAAAAGAGGATGCTGGTAAAGATTCTGTTTTTAGCGTTATTAATCGTTCTATTTGGCTAATAGCTGGAATAGCTTTAGCTTTTATGTTTGATCTAATGAAAAAATGAAACTCTACGATAATTGGAGAACTATTCTCCGAAAATCTTGGTCGTTAAAATTTATTGTTATTGCAGCGCTACTAACTGCTTGCGAGGCAATTCTTCCTTTATACATGGATGAATTTCCGAGGGATCAATTTGCGATTATTACTTTTGGAATTATTATTGCTGCTTTTTTTGCTAGGCTTGTTGCTCAACATGACATTTAGCCGAAAAGACATAGCAGCTATTAGTTTATCTGCATCAGCCTTAGTTGCTATTGCATTACATGAAGGATATAGAGAAAATGCTTATGTACCCTTGGCTGGTGATGTACCTACAATTGGCTTTGGAACTACAGCTGGAGTTAAGCTGGGAGATAAAACATCTCCAGAAAAAGCTCTCCAGGCTACTTTAAGAGATATACAGAAGTTCGAGGGAGCACTAAAACAATGTGTAAAAGTGCCACTCACACAAGGAGAATACGATGGATATATTAGTCTTTCTTATAATATTGGCTCTAGTAGTTTTTGCCGTAGCACTTTGGTTAAAAAGCTCAACCAACAAGACTACCAAGGAGCGTGTCAAGAAATCCTTAGATGGGATAAATTCCAAGGCCAAAGACTTCCTGGGCTAACCAAGCGTAGACAGGAAGAATATATAAAATGCTTGACATCCTAATTTCCCCATTTGCTAGAATCATTGGCGTAATCGTGCTTATAGGCGCTTTGTTTGGGTTTGGCTACTACAAGGGCTATTCAGGTGAAAAACAGCGCTTTGATACCTATAAAGCCGATATAGAGGCACAAGTAAAGGCACAAGAAGCAATCAATGAAGCAACCAAGAAACAACAAGATATTATCGGTAAATCTATAAGGTCTGATTATGAAAATAAGCTATCTGCTCTTAAGCACTATTATAATGGGGTGCGCCAGCAGTCCAGTTCCAACAGTCTGTCCACCTTATCCAGTTCCTCCTCCAGTATTAATGAAGAAACCCCCAACCTTGAACTTGCTTGCGCCAATACTACGCAACAATTAGTTTCTCTACAGGAATGGGTTGTAGAAGTATCTAAAACTGGTCGGTAAGGTCTACATACTTAAATTTCTCTACAGGGATGTCAAAAAACATCTCTCCTGTAGGAACTTCAAAGTTTTTCACTTCTATTAAGGGGTAACCTTTTGCTACCTTTGCATGACACCAATACGCATGAGCTAAGTCCTGAGTTAGTGCAAAAAATAGTACAGGCAGATCTTGCTGAAATAGTTTCTCTTTGCGGTGCGCTATATGGATGGTGCTATAGTGGCAATAATTCCAGCTCCGCACTTCAACTTCAATATAACCAACTGGCTTGCCTTCTCGAAGCACGATTAGGTCTACTCCAAACTCATTAGGGTTTGGAATACAAGTTGCTCCCCATTTCATGTGTATCCAATCGGATACGGCCTTTCTAGCTGGTGGATCGTACTGGTCGTGAAGTTGCTGGTTAAACTTCTTAGTAATGCCACCTGATCTGTAGGGGGTGGCGCTCCTTGTGAAGGACATCAGCAGATCTCTTGGGGTTTGCTTAGAAGCAATTAACAACGCTTCCACATACTGTACATACAGTCATTTTGCCATTAACAATAACTGTTTGTGTTTGGCAAGCATAAGCTCCTGTACCTAGTAACATAAATGTTACTGCTGCTAATATTAGTTTTTTCATCATGTTCTCCTTAGAACGGAATATCGTCATCTACAATGGTATTTTTAGGCATCTCATCGTTGCCTTTAGGCGCAAAGTTATCTCTAGCCACTTTTTCTTTCCCAATAGCAATACTAAAGAACTTACCATTCTTACCTTCTTTTATCCATCCACTTAGCCAATGCTCTTTTCCATTAACCATGATTGAGCCAGCGTAGTCTGGATGCGTGTCTTTTTCCTTCCTAGTATTCTTAAATAGCGATCCGCTACCTTCCTTCATTTCGTAAGCCATTATTTTCTCTCTTTCAATTTTGTAAACATTTCCTCAACTTCACTCAAGAACTTCTCTACTTCTACTTCCATAGCCTTAATATACTCTACATCCCTGTTAAGGCGCACTACAAACAATTGCAAGTCTGCTGGTAGTCTAGGGTCAAATGATACAAAGTCGCACCATTGACGGCCTGTTACTGCCATTTGGCATTGCATCTGTGGGACATACTTAGATGGCGGTTTATCATCCGTCAAATACTCTATATGCGTACTGCTATTAGGACACTTTATCTCAAGCAATCCATCGTCAGCAATAAGACCATCAGGACTACAACCAAAATTACTGATACTAGGGTGGTCAATAAAAGCCACCTCATCAACGAATATTCCCATTTTTGATTCATAAGCTATTCTCGCAAAAGGTTCTGTTGCTGTACCCCATTCCATTGCTGCATTGGTAAAAGACTCTCCTGGCACTCCTGTAAGCCTCTGAACTACCAATTCTGTCCTGTAGTTCTTACGGCTGGCAGACTCCCCAGACTTCCCCTTAGAAAGCACATCCGCTATACGGCTGGCTGTTACTTTGCCCAGCCTACTTAGATGCCACTCTTTAGACCCTTGCTCTATTGCTACCCTATCCTCTGTGGTAAAGGTAGTCATAGTTTTGCCTCTGCCAAGAACTTTAAATGCTCTGCCAATGTAGCTACATCGTTTGCAGCTTGAGCAGCTTGTTCATGGTTATTTTTTGTTTCATAGTTATAGTAGCTTTTGAGGACTTGGTTAATCTCTATATAAATTTGTGAATAGTCGGTCATTCTTTATCTTCTTCCATATTTGGGTCAATATAACCTTGTCCTAGTGGCCTATCTGCAAGTTCGTTCAGTTCCCACTTGCGAGCAAACTCAGCAGACATAGCATCAATGGCAGCGTTCCATCCTAGCATAAAGTATTCTTGCGGATGATACACAGGCTTATCTAAACTATTAAATGCCTCTAGGCAATGTTTATTAATCATTTTTGTTTAAACCTCAAATTAACAACATCCTGGTTAAATGTCGGCTGAACATCATCTAAGGTTCTAGCACACATTTCTCTAAAATCAGCCCACTTTTTAATATATTGCGCTTGCTCACTTGCTGGCACATAGTTATATAACTTCTTCCAGCGAATAGTAATATCTGTTCCAGCCTTGCTATAAATATAATCATTTAGTTTTTTCTTCATCTTTCTTGCTCCTATATTTTGGTTCTGCATTACGATTTAAACAAATTGCACATTTCCATCTACTTGTGTTTTTCATTCTTACCAATTTAAAACCTTCAATCGGTCTAGAAACCTGACAACTAACACACCATTTCCTTTCAAGCATCCCAGCCTTCCTTTAAATATCCAAATTCTGAGGCATCGCTTACGGCTCTCAAATCTAAACACACATCGCACTTGTCTATCCATATACGATATTCATGATTTTTAGGTCGATGAATCCCCCATTTAGCTCCACATTCAGAGCAAACATTATCAGGCTGCTCCTGTGCTAGTTTCATTAAGTTGCTCTTTCATTAAGTTATAAGCACTTGTAATTGCAGTTAATGACGATGGTTTGCTGTCATACTTCTTGTATAATTTAGCAAAGGCCACCCTGAGTTCGGCAGGGGTTTTTTGCGCCTTAATTTCCTCAACAGCAGCCGTTAGCACATCTCCTGTGTCTATATCATCCCATAGATCCTCGCCTACATACAGGCTTAATCCTAGACCATGTAAGGCAATTGCTTTAGCCAGGCAACGCTGCATAGCGGTATTAACGGCAAACGCATCTGGGTTAGGTATAGCTTTATTGCGATAGTCCATTACTGGAAGCTGGGCAGTCATAGACTTGCCAAACGCTGTAACAGTACAAAACACCATCATGGTTTCACCAAACATAATAGGCTGCCCATAAGTCCATGTAGCGCTCTGGTCATGTATCAACAATGTATCTACAGCCCATGCCCAGGACAAGTAGCTAAGATTGTTCTTCTTCTCTATCTTGTCCGATACATCTATCTTTCGTAATTCTATATAGCTAGTCATTTTTAATTCCTTCACTCAAGGTTAAATTTTGCTGCTGATTCCCAATACTCAAACGATTTTGTGTATATCTTCAGACCAAGTTTTGCCCAATCTTTTTGCTGTACACAATCACGAATGAACTCTTGAAACTCTACATCATCACAGTCTTGTCCAATGGCTTCTCCAAGTTTGGAAAGGTTTGTAGGATCATAGCGTGGGTCGTTTTTGACCAGCCAGTATGCTTCCTCTGCAATGCGCTCTGCATCTTCTTGGTCATCCCAAGGTGCTTCATAGTAGGAGTTGTTGTTCATAATGAATACACTCCAATACGAAAGCCGTATGTACCAACAACTATTACTGCAATAAAGAAACCTAGTATGCCACCTAAGATAATGTCTTTCATTTTGTTACTCCTTCACGAGTTGTTGAAAAGTACTGCATGGATAAATATTAATCTACAAATGTAGAGATTTGCAAGCAATGTAGAAAATATTTTTATTTGTAGCTTTTTAGCAACTGTTGCTTTTACGCACTAATGTAGAATAAACGATCAACTAGGAGAAATCATGGAAAAAACAGCATTTGACAATTTAATGGCAGAGTTTGGATCAATCAAGAACCTATGCGATAAGATTGGCGTTAAGTATGTTACGGCCTATGCCTGGAAGATGCGTAACGGAATCCCTAAGAAATGGCATACAGCGATCATAGAGGCTTCCGAAGGCAGATTGACGGCAGAACACCTTGGTTAGCCAAAATGCCCGCACAATCGCTTTATACGAGTCTAAGGGCTATAAATGCGATATAGTCGAAAGCTACAATTCATTCAGCAGACGAAAAAAAGACTTATTTGGCATTTTCGACATAGTGGCTATTGGAAACGGAGAAACATTAGGTATACAGCTCACATCCAAAAGCAATATGTCCAGCCGAGTAAAAAAGATTACCGACTCGGACTTCTTTACCGAAATCGTAAGGTCTGGATGGCGAATCATCGTAATTGGCTGGTATAAGAAAGAAAACGGAAGATACGACTACAAAGAGTTTGAATTTTAGTTTATAGTACAAGTTCGTAAGTTGGAGGCTCTAACGACATACCAGCGACTTACGATTACAGCGCTACTGGGGGTAAAGGATGGAACAGCGCAATATAGGTGGCGAGGTTAGTGCCTATTCCTTGAACGACTGACGGGTTCTGTAACTCCGATGGAGCAGATGAAGGCGAATCTAGGTAGGCTAGGTTCGTTCACCGAAAGAGCAGTAACCTTCTTAATACCTATAAGTATCTATTAACTATACATATTGATACCTATATGTATAAATTGTGTAATAAACTATACAAATATTTCAAGAATTTGCATGAAATTTCAAGAAAATGACAGAACAAGAATACATAGAACAAGCTACTAAATTCATGCAGCATGAAAGTAGATTTGAACTATCTGCATTTCCTTGTCTAAATGACAATGCTGGTCATGGATTTGATGAACACTACATTTATCATGTAGCATGGGCGCTAAGAAAAATAAAAGAAATAAACCCTAAGAGCCATATAGATATTGGGTCTAGCCTACATTTGTCTACTTGTGCAGCAGCTCTAGTTCCTACAACATTTTATGATTTTAGAGCGCCAAAGCTAGTAGTACCAAATTTGTTAGTAGCTCAGTATGATTTAACTGCATTTCCATTAGCGCCAGCAGAGTGTATTTCTTGCTGTCATGTTGTAGAACATATAGGACTAGGAAGGTACGGAGATGATCTGGACAACGAAGGCGATCTCAAAGCAATTGCGAATCTTAAAAAGATGGCAGACAAACATCTGCTTTTTGTTGTACCAGTTGGAAGGCCACTTGTTGCGTTTAACGCACACCGCATTTATAGTCCTGTCTATATTCGTGATCTGTTTAGTGAGTATCATTGCGAGTTTTTTCTTATTCCTAATGATGGGAGAAGCCCTGTAGTTACTGAGGTTACAGAGCTAGATCTACCCTACGCTTGTGGATGCTTTCATTTTGTAAAAAAGTAGTTGCATATTTGTAGAGTTTTCGTTTAGTATTTATAAATGGACAAAAAGATTAAAAAAGCAATGCACTATATGTGCGCTGATTCAAGTAGTTGCTTCCCTTCCTGGCAAGTAAAATCACACAAATTAAAATGGCTTAAAGATTGTTTGCTCTATAGAGGAATAACTAACGATGGTGAGATAGTTGTAACTCCAGTTGTTATTGCTACAGATATGAATAAAACAAGCTATATGATGGATTGCATAACTGGGTCGCTATACAAAGATGGTATTTGTAAAACTTCTGACCACCTAATGTTGCTTGATGTTGTAGAAGAAAGTGGTTTAGCAAAAGAGCTACTAACAAAAAAGACTAAGGCAATGGGCGCTTAAATGAACAATGAACGCAGTCTTGCCAAAGAAATAACAGAAGGATTTGAAGCACTTAAATCCATGAGAAACAATGAACCAGTAGCGTGGATGGAATTATATAAAGGTAAACCTAATCAATTGTATTGGGAATGGGATGATTGCAAAAACAAAAGCTATTGGACATCCGTTCCACTCTATACCCATCCAGTAAAAGAACAGTTAACAGATGAGGAAATAATTGCAGTAGGTAATGCAGTTGTAAACCATATTGATTCTAATGAAGGCTGGATTGAATTTGCTAGAGCAATACTAAGAAAGGCACAAAATGGTTGAAGCCAAACTGTTACGCAAAAAGTTAAAGAACGGATTGATTGTTGATAAATGGGACTTAGTAACTATTATTGAAAAGCAACAAACTGAAATAGAGGCGCTAAAGAGAGACAACAAAGAACTACACGCTATTGCACAACGAATGGCTATGGCAGAGTCTGACGCTAGAAAGTCGTTGCAATGGTTTAAGGATGTTCAGGCAATAAGTTCAGGTGAAAACACGATACTAACAGATGAGGAAATAAATGTAGTAGCCATTCTTCAAGATGCTGAAATTGTGCCAGTAGGACATGAGATTTGGAAAACTGGCGAAGAATTTAACAAATACAAAAGGATTGTATTGGCTACTGCCAAAGCACTAAGAAAGGCACAAGAGAAATGACCCTTGTTAAATGGACAGGAACAATACTATGTCTGATAGGGATATTCCTTACAAGCATAAATGTCTATCCATCTAA
>Ga0247723_1001303_pt1 | contig 14830 bp, 16 predicted proteins | sample MSEWelMarce5H_FC_FD_189079 | JGI IMG/M metagenome (GOLD analysis project Ga0247723, IMG submission 189079) | Subsurface sediment microbial communities from gas well in West Virginia, United States - MSEEL Well Study Marcellus 5H_FC | ecosystem: Environmental > Terrestrial > Deep subsurface >...
GCTTCCATGATGTTTCCTTTCAGGTTGATGATAACTATCCTTGGTACTTACCCCAAGTGGTCTCACTTATACTCGTGAAGAGTATACTATTAGTATGTTACTACTTCATAGTATGTTGGATCATACTCATTGAGTATCTTGATTGATGTAGTCTTGGCAATCAATACCTTAGTGAGTCTATGGTAGATGTGATACATTACAGTTCTCCTTGGTTGTGTTTGTCTTCAATATGACTGAGTAGGTCAGCCGCCTGCATACCTGCTAAAAGAGCAGATACAATTAAAACAACAATAACAAGGATAGCATTGTTATCGTGTGTGTAGAGCTGATCAACAGACCATGATGCAGCAGCATACCACATAATAGCGGTAAGGACGTTACAGATTGTGTACATGTTAGTCTCCTTAGAATGGAATGTCCATAGTCAACTCGCCATGCTTGTTAACCTCATCGAAAGACTCATTAGGTCTTCCATAAGGATCCTTACCGTCTTGAGACCAAGAGGCGATACGAAGGAACATGTCAAGCCCTTTGATACCCTCCCTTACAATCTCAACAGGAATACCCTTGTAGGTATCTCCAGGGAACTCGCACGAGTAGTAGTGCAAGGACTGCATCAGCAGGACGTCCTCAGGTTTGAGGATTGTGTCTTTGTTTTCTGTCATATTTATCTCCTTGAGTTATGACAACAGAGCAAGATCGCTCTCCAAGGACTGCTTCACAGCAGTCTATGGGCAGAGATCTTAACCAATAACAAGGTCTTCAGCAGCCATTACTTCAGCAATCAAAGAAACAACAGCAACAGTACGACCACCAGACCAATGGTTAGCAACAAGCTCAACAATCAAAGCATGTTGAGACCACGGAATACAACCAGCGCCAACATAGCTTGAAGTAGGTTCAGCAGCAAACCAGAGCAAAGAGCGGATCATATCAGAGTATTCCTTACGAAGGCGGTCATCGAGAGGACAGTCTTCAGAAGACCAATGCTCAACCGACCAACGACCATTGTCCACACTGTTGTAGGAACGACACAACCGATAGGACGACAGGCGAACAAACCACATGCCAACACGGAACGAGGCAGCAGTGGACTTAGCCCAAGCAGACCAAACAAGATTAGCAAACATAACCAACTCCTTCAAAACAGAGCAAGACGCTCTCGGAAAGCCCCGAACGGAGCCAACCGAGAAAGCCCTTAAACAGCTTCCACACCAACAAACCACGAGTCAGGCGAGTACCCGAACGCAGCACAGAAGCGAACAGACGACCCAACACGAGCCGACAACCGAGAGAACACCGCATCCACAGACACAGGACGACCCAAAGCACGAGAGGCGTACGAAGGACGGCAGACACGGAGACGACCGTCCGAGCAGGACACGGAGACCGCATCAGCGCCAGACACCACAACAGCAACCACCGACACAGGAGCAGACCACCGAGCACGAGGCACAGAGGACAACAACGAGGAAGGACGAGGAGCAGGAGCCACGACAGAAGACACAGCACCAACGACAGGCAGAGCAGAGACAAAGGAAGCAAGAGACATAACGAACCCCAAACAGCGCAGACAAAGGAAGCCGACAGCACCAGCGCCACAGCGCAGCCGACAGGGAGACAGGACGACCCGACCCACGGGACACGACACCCGAGCACGACACAGGGGGGCCAAGAACACAGGGAGGGGGAGAACAACAAACCTATGATTCTTTTTCACACACAAAGACTAAGGGGCTATATAAAAAAAGTATAAAGAGTAGTCCCCTAATAGAGAAACTATAACGAAACCTTTATGACATCCCTATCAAACACCCGCAAGCTAGAGGCTTTAAGGGAACTAAAGCGCAGAGAAAAACTCGCAGAATACCAAGACAATTTTGAATTATTTGCGAAAGAGCAGATAAAGATTCTACCTAAAGACTCCCGACTAGGATTCCAACCTTTTATTTTCAATGATGCTCAAAAAATCGTTAATGATGCTATTGAGGGTCAACTAAAGGAGACTGGGAAAGTCAGGGCTATTATTTTAAAAGCCCGACAGATGGGTCTTTCTACCTATACTACTGGTAGAGTATTCTGGAAGTCTTATTTTAATGCTTACAACAAGAGTGTTGTTATGGCTCATGATGCTGCAACATCTGATGCCTTGTTTACTATGTCCAGGAATATTATTTCTAATATGCCTGAGTCATTTTCACCTACCTTAAAGAGATCTAACGCAAAAGAGATTATGTTTGAACATAATGACTCTGGTTATAGACTTTATACAGCAGGTTCTCCTGAGGCGGGTAGGGGTATTACGCCTACGATCGCACATCTTTCAGAAGTATCCTTCTGGCTCCATGATGAAAAAATCTTAGCTGGTTTATTTCAGGGGATCTCCCAAGCAGACGGTACCGAGGTTATTCTTGAGAGTACAGCTAATGGAGTAGGAAACTCATTTCATAGACTATGGACAGATGCTGTAGCTGGTAAGAATGAATATATACCTATATTCGTACCTTGGTTTCTTATGTCTGAATATCGTAGGAATAGTCCTGAGGGGTTTGAGAGAACAGATGAGGAAGAGATATTAGTTACAAGATTTAACCTGGATAACGATCAACTATACTGGAGGAGACTCAAGATAGCTGAAAGTGGGGTAGACAAGTTTAAACAGGAGTACCCAGCGACTCCTGAAGAAGCCTTTATTGTTTCAGGGTCTAATGTATTTAGTATTGAGAAATTAAATAAACTAATACCACAACCAATATTAGCTCAGAGAGAATTTAACTTTGAGAGTATGATGATGGAGGATGCTAGGCAGGGTTCCATCGAGATATTTAAATATCCATCCTTTGATCAATCTTTTGTTATAGCTGCGGACGTATCCTTAGGGGTAGGTAAAGATCATTCTGCTGCGGTAGTTATGAATGCAGAAAAAGAAATATGTGCTACATACAGAAATAATATGATTGATCCCAGTAAGTTTGGGGATCTATTGTTTTATCTAGGAAGATACTATAATAACGCTTTAATGGCGGTAGAGTCTAATAGTATGGGTATTGCTACTTTAAATAGACTAGTTCAGATGGGCTATGTTAATATGTATTATCAAACTAAGATGGCTAATGTATCTAAGGATGAAGGTATGCGGATGGGTTGGAGAACAACAACATCATCTAAGCCAGCTATCATTGGGTTTCTTAAGAGTGCTATTGAACAAGAGGAAATATGGATACCTTCAAGAACTATTATTGGGGAGTTAATGAATTATGTGGCTGATGACAATGGTAGGACAAATGCTATTGTTGGTCACAATGATGATACCGTTATCGCTCTTGCTATTGCTCTGGAAGTGATCAGGACACACGGAGATAGACTAACAACGACTAATGTTCCTTTTACACAAAAGATGGGGAACTTTCAACAATTAGAAACAACATGGATATAGGTGTAATATGGCAAAAGATCCTAGATTAGAGAGAGCAGGTGTATCTGGTTTTAATAAACCTAAGAAGACACCTAGTCATCCTACAAAGAGTCATGTAGTAGTAGCTAAGAGTGGAGACACTGTTAAAACTATTCGGTTTGGTGAACAAGGTACTCAGGGGTCTCCTAAAAAAGAAGGAGAGTCTGAGTCATACAAAAAACGTAGAGAATCCTTTAAAGCCAGACATGCAAGTAATATTGCTAAAGGACCGTTATCAGCGGCATATTGGGCTAACAAAGTAAAGTGGTAAAAGAATATGGCTATTGATTTAAACCTACGTGGTAAAGAAAAAGAACAATTAAAGGCTTTAATTAAGCCTCAACAACCTAATAAACTAGTATATCCTAAACAGGATGGTAAACTAAAAGAAGCTGATGGTCAATACTTGGCTATCAGAGGACAGAATAAGTAATAAACAAAGTTCCCTTGTGTCCAACCTTGTTGGCTACTCATGGGGAAGGAACAAAGTAGTAGCACTTTATTAAAGGAATAAACACATGGGACAATTAAATTTAGGTACAGTATTTACTAGTGTACCCACAGAAGAAGCAGGTATTATTGGAGCAAGTATTCCCGTTATTATTCCTTCTAATGGAACAGTAGCAACTAATGGAACAATTACTTTAACAACAGCATTACCAACAACTTATGGTGATGCATGGGTTTGGTTACCTGCTGGAGCAGTAGTAGGTGGTTCTGCAGGATTATATTATGCAGAGTTTTCTAGTACTACTGTAGGGCAAGTATACACAATCTATATTGACCCGACATCTACTCCATTTACTCCTTATGACCCTACAACAGTGTCACATGTTAATGCAGTAGGTTCTAACAGTTCATACACACAAACTACTGCTTCTGATCTTTCTTTGATTAGAGCTATTGTTCCTGGTAATTTAATGGGACCATCAGGTCAATTGTTAATTAAGTTATTAATTTCTACACCTACTAATGCTAATAATAAAACACCTAAAATTATATTTGGTTCCACAACCATTCATAATGCAGCCATCACAACTAGTTTAACTACTAACATTGATAAAGATTTAGCTAATCGTGGTAAAACTAATAGTCAAGTATGTACTCCTCTTACCGCTCTTGGTCATGGCGCTTCTGCTTCAGCCGCAGTATATGCCACAGAAGAAACTAAAAATGATTTAGCATTAAGAGTTACTGGTCAATTAGCAACAGCTACTGACTTCATGGTTATTGAATACTGTATTGCTACAGCAGTTTGTAGCTAAAATATATTAGGTCATTGTTGACCTTGATTGAATGATTGAATAACCCAGAAAGGTTAACAATGGCAGATAATACAACTACCCCTATTAGACTTACTGATAGGTATAAAGAGCCAGTAGGTGATAATGAACTATTAGCTATGATCGAACAGGGTGTAATGAACTCTGTTGGTGACTTCTTAAATAGTTCTGACTTGGCTCGTGAAAGACAGAAGGCTACATACGAATATGGTATGATGCCTCAGTATCATTTGACTCCTCAAGGTGTGTCTCAGATTGTTTCATCTGATACAGTAGAGGCTGTTGAGGGGTATACAGCTATTATTGCTGAGCTAATGTTTAACAACAATAAGCTAGCAAGGTTTCTTCCTGCTGGACCAACACCCACAGACTACCACCATGCTAAGGTAGCTTCTGATTTAGTTAACTATGCTATCTTTAAACAGAATCCTGGCTGGGAAATCCTTAATACATGGGTTAAGTCAGCTCTTTTATGGAAGAATAGTATTGTTCGGTGGGAGTTTATTGAGGATTTTGACTATAATTTCGAGGAATATGACTCTATTTCTCAAGAGAATTTAGACCTTATTTTGTCAGATTCTGATGTAGAAATCATAGGAAACCTTAATTATGAACAAGAATTAACAACAGATCTTGATGGTAATTCCGAATATAAGATAGTATACAAGGATGTTCGTTTAAAACGTAAAACAAATAAGACACGAGTTCTTATTAAGAACGTACATCCAGAATGTTTTAGGATTACAAGGGATGCCCATTCACTAGATGATGCAGCATTCGTAGGTATTCAGATTGATATGACCCGTTCTGAGGTCAGAAAGTTTTTCCCCGATATTGCAGAGAACATTGATTGGGACGCTATTGGTGATGGGTCATACGATTGGGCCACCAAGTACACCGAAGAGCAAGCAGCTCGAAAGCGTCTAGTCGGCGAAGAGTACTGGCTAGGGGGAAATTCAAGGGAACTATTCCCTTCAGAAGCTAACAGACAATTAACTGTTATTGAGTGTTGGTTAAGAGTAGACAGAGACGGAGACGGTATTGCCGAATTAAAACACTTCATTATTGCAGGGTCAACAATCCTACTTGAAGAAGATTGTGATATGATTCCCTTAGCAACTCTTTGTCCCTTTGAAGTACCTCATGAATTCTTTGGTATTAGCGTTGCAGATATGGTTCGCCCATCTACATTAGCTACTACAGCTATTCTTCGTGGCTTCGTAGAGAATGTATACTTAACTAACTATGCACCTAAATTAGCTGATCCTAATGTAGTAGACTTTAGTGCTCTTCAGAATATGAAGCCTAAACAGATTATTGCTACTAATGGAAACCCACAGACAGCTGTGTCTTCTATGACTCCAGACACTATTAGTCCTGGCACTGTACCAATCTTAGAATTGCTACAGGTTCATAAAGAACAAGCTACTGGTATGGGTAAGGCTGCTCAAGGTTTAAATGATACGCTATATGTATCGGGTAACAGTGAAGAAAAGATGCAGAAGGCTATGTCTGCTGCACAAGTACGTATCCAGTTTATGGCACGTAGGTTTGCTGAGACAGGTTTTAAACGTTTATGTGATGGTGTATATCGTACCATGAGATCTAAGCTCCGTGGTAAGGTAGTTAAATACACTGATCAGAATGATATCTTCAAGTCAGTTGATCCATCAACATTACCTAACAATATGCTCATGTATATTGATGCGGATGTAGGTGAGAATGGTAATAGTAACGTTGTTAAAAAGATGTCTATGGTAGGCCAACAACTACTACCCGCATTATTACAGGCAGGTGCTGGTGGGGCTATTAACCCAGAAGCAGCTGTACGTATTGCATGTAAGACTCTTGAAGCTATGGATTTAGATCCATTAGACTATATTGTTGACTATACGGCTCCTGACTTCAAGCAAAAAGCTCAAGAGTCAAGAGACAATGAAATGAAGTCTAATGAAAAGCTTAAGCAATTAGAAGAACAGGTTAAGATGTTAGATATGGCTCAAAGACAAGCTACTATTGACTTAACTAATGTTCAAGCTAAAAATGCTATGCAAGATAATACAAAACAACTTATGGTTGCATTAGATAAATCCTATCAAGAATGGGGTAAAATTTATATTCAAGCAGCTAAAGAAGGTGTTGATCCACCTAAACAACCTGATATTAAAGTTCTGTTAGCTATGGCTAAAGATTTTATTACGTCAGACTCGCATGGAGATGCTTCTAGACCCGCTAATGGTATGGAAGCTCCTCAACCTCAAGGACCAGCGGCAGAAATGCCACAATAATATTAAGATATGGACAAATATAAAGATGGGTTTGAAAGAAGAGTCAAACCAAAAATGAACCATGAAACTGGTGAATATAAAGTTGAACCTTTCCGAGATGCTCAAACAGCTCTTGGAAAGGCTGAGTTCTCAGTAAGAGAACGTGAACAATTCTTTGGCGATGCATACGGAGAGATCTTAGCAGATCTCTTTGTTACATGGCTTAAGACTGAACCTCATTGTTCTAAAGAAAGAGAGTTCTTATATCACACAGCTATGGCATTAGGCTCTGTTAAAGAGAAATTAATTGGTATTGAAAGATACGGTAAAAACGTTCAGTTTATGCACAAACAAAAACAGGAATCCCAAGAAGGGGAAGAAGGCAATGAGTAATTATTCAAATGTTAAAGAAGTATTAATTCGTTCTAGAGAAGAAATTTTACGAGAACTATCTAGAGCAGGAGAAAATGGCGGTACGGGTTTAGCCCAACGCTATGCACCCATCTTAGTAAGCCTACAAGGTGCTATTGATGTGATTGATCGAATGAGTGATCAACCCATTAAAGCTACAAAGGTTGAAGACAAAGAAGCTTTTGTCAAAAAGATGGCGGCAGCTAAGGCTGCTAAGAAGACTGCTGTTGCAGTTTAATTGGACACAAAGGTAAATAATTTATGAATCTACAACATCTCTCTACCAACACACCTGCCTCGAATGTATCGAGTAAGGATTTTGATGACGGAAGTTATAGTGCAGATTTGGAAGCAAAGAGTCTTGATGACATTCTTCGCAACTCACCAGCAGCTAAAATGCTTGGGTTGGATAAAGAAGAATCTCTACCAGAAAAAGACTTAGGCGTCCCAAATCCAGACGAATCATCGGAAGAAGAAGCCCAAAAAGAGAACGATGAAGAGTCTGCAACTGACCTAGATGAAGAAGAAGAATCAACAGCAACTGAAGAAGAAAGTAAAGATGAGGATGATGCGTCTACCCAAAACTCTGAATTACCTTCTGAAGAAGATATTGATTGGGAATATCAGGTACCTGTAACCGTTGACGGTAAAACAGAGTACGTGACCCTAGAAGAAATCCGTAAAGGTTATTCTACTGATAAACATCTATCTCAAAAGGGGCGTGAACTAGGCGAACTGAAGAAACAGGTCGAACAAGAAAGAAATGAAAAGCTTCAAGAAGTAATTCAATTAGGCACAGTAATCAATCAAGAATTGACTATTGTTGAAACTAATCTTGCCAAAGAGTATCATAAGGTTAAATCCGAAATTGATAAAGCACGAGAAGACGGTGACTCATACACTGCTCGTGAATTAAGAGATCAATTAGAAACAGTGCAAGAAAAGTATTGGGCAGCACGCAATAGTCGTGAAGCTAAAACTTCAGCAATAATGGAACAATTACAGGCTCAACAAGTTGAGTATCAACAACAACTACTAAAGAACTATGAAGAAAATATCATGAATCATATTCCTGATTATTCTGAAAAAGTTGCTACAAGTATCCGAGAGTTTGCCCTTAAAGAAGGCTTACCTGAAGAATTGTTAAATCAAGTATATGATCCAGTAGTAGTTAAATTTATTAATGATTATCGTAAATTAAAAACCGCAAAGGAAACAGGCGAAGTGAAACGTAAAGCAGCACCATCGGTAAAGTCGATACCCTCTAAAAAGGGAACTTCGAACTCCCAGAAGGAGCAGCAGAATGTTAGTACTAACCGTTCCAAAGTTCTTTCTGGTCAAGGATCAAAACAAGACGAATTAGATTTTCTAAAACGTATTTCTTCTGTGAGCAAAAAACTATAAACCAAAACTCACTATAAGGAAACTTAAAAATGGCTATTCAAACTTTTGCTACAGGCGGCCCTAAGGCTGCTGCTCGTAGCTCTGCATCCACAGGTAATGCAGTAAATGCTGGCGAACGTGAAGACCTCGCTAATTTTATCTCTATGATTTCTCGAGATGAAACTCCCTTTATGTCATCTATTGGTAAGACAAAAGCTACTGCTGTCTTCCACGAATGGCAAACTGACGAGTTGTCACCTCCTGCATCTAATCCCGTTGCTGAAGGCGTATCTTACGCTACCCAAGCAACTAACCAAGTTACTGAACCCTATCGTACTCGTTTAGGTAACTACACTCAGATTAACAGCAAAACTGTTACTGTTACTGGTACTAAACGTGCTGTTGACCAAGCTGGTGTTGCTGACGAATACGCATATCAACTTAAAAAGCGTGGTACTGAACTACGCCGTGACGTTGAGTTCGACTTAGTTAACAGCTGGAACAGTTCTAACGGTTCTGGTACCCGTACTTTTGGTGGCTACCAAGCATGGGTTAACTACACTGCAGCTACTACTACTCCTGCTACAGCACTTAATGTGTTGACTACTGCAGGTGAGTACACTGCTCCTACTAATCCAGGCGGTGGTATTGCTGGTACTTTCACTACTGTTACTGGCGCTGATAAGAACAGTTTAGCTTTGTCACATGTTGACACTGTTATGCAAGCTATTTACGAAAACGGTGGTAAAGCTACTAAGCTAATGTTGTCTCCTGCTAACCGCCGTGTATTCTCTGCTAAAGCACAGTCTGCTGGCTCTAGCTCAAGCAATGCTGGTGACGGTAACGTTCGCCGTAACATTGACCAAGACGGTAAACTCCGTCAGTCAGTTGAGATTTACATGTCTGACTTCGGCGATATTATGGTTGTTCCTAACTATGTTATGGGTATCTCTAATACTTCTGTTTCTGGTCTAAATGACACAGCTAACTTCACTGCGTTCTTATATGATCCAATGTGGTTCAGCTATGCTTCTTTACGTCCTCTACAAGAAGTTGACTTAGGTCAATTAGGTGACTCTATCATCGGTCAAATCGTTGAAGAAGGTACACTAGAGTGTCGTAATCCTAAGGGTTGCGGTATGATCTTCGGTTTATCTGGCGCTTAATCGTTACATAACCTAAACAAGGAGGGAGAGAAATCTTCCTCCTTTTTTATTACAAGGAACACAAATGGAATTTTTAAGAATTACAGCGACAGATGGTACTCGCCAATACATCCCTGATAACTATGTTGTTAATATTGCAACTACTGCTGACAGCCTAGATGCTGGTTCAGACTATAGAGCACCTAACGTAGTTCGTGGTCGTATTAGCCAAGTTAAGTATTATGATGGCGCTAATAGCACAGCTGGTGCTTTAGTAGTAACCTCAGTAAGTGCGTATGCATCTGGTGGTATTCTTTATGAATACGGTTGTTTTACTGTTGATGGATCATTTTCTGCAGCATTAAAAAACTAATTAAGAGGACACATGGGATTTTTATCACAAGAAAACAATGCTAAAAGCTTTGTTGTTAAAACAGACGAAAAGAATTTTCAATTAGAACAAAATATTCAGGACTATAAAGACTATGCCTCTCAACAACGAGAACTAGATTCTATTTCTCGTAATGGCAGAACATATAGATCATTTGCTATCATCCCTGATATTGTTGCTATTGATATGTTAACTAAACATGGTTTAGATGTACATGCTCCTGATTTTATGCAAGATCCATCTAACTTAAAAAAATTAAAACAAATTATTGAATCAGAATACCCATTACTAAAAACAAGTAATGTAAAAGCTTTATAAGGAATTTAAATGGCAACACCTAGATTTGACGCTTTAGTCGCTAAAGTAAGAGACTGGAGTAATAAACCCGAAGTAGCAACTATACCCGACAGCGTCATTCAGGATTGTTTAACCTATTCTGCTGACGAATGCTACAGACAATTACGTATTCCTCCATTAGAAGCTACTGTTGTTTACACAGTTGCAAGTACAGACAATTCAGGAGAAAATAGTTTAGGTATGCCTTATGGTAATGCTTATACTTCTTTTGCTATTCCTGAAGATTTAACTCAGTTTGTTTATGTTAGAACTTTAGCACAAGATAATATTGGTACATCATATTCTACCTATCCATCTAATGTAAGTAAAGTATTTAATGAAGTAACAGATAGTAGAACTTTCTTTGATTTATATTCAGAAAAATATTCAGTATATAACTGGATGTGGCAGGATAACAAAATATTTATTCATCCCCAATTAGCTGTAGGTGCCGAAGTAGAGATCCATTACTATCGCAGATTACCTGCATTAAATGCTTTATATAGCGTTGTACCTATTAATTATTTAATTAGTTTATCAGATGCTGATCAACCATATTTAACTTTAACAGGTGTAAATACAGATACACCACTATACTTTTCTACCGCATCTTCTGTTACAAAATGCTTTGCAACATATGCAGAGGCTGCTGCTTATAATGCTACAGTAACAACTAAATATTATATTGGTAAAGAAGTATCTAATTGGTTAAGAGATAATAATGAAAGATTAGTTGTATGGGGTGCTTTATACAATTTAGGCGCATACATGTTTGACCAGGCAATGGAACAACGTTACGAAAAACGATTTAATGAAAATGTATTCTCACTTAACAAAGAAGAAAAATGGCGTAGAGCATCTGGTGGTAACGTACAAGTTAACTTTAATACTAACGGATTAATTTAAGGAGACACCAAATGGGATACCAACAAACAGCTGGGGTTACCGCAGGTATGGCTGCTGGTGGTGAGTACGGAGACTTAGCACAGACTAGTGCTCAACAAACAGTTAATACTGTTTCCTCTGACGCACCTACAAATACATCAGGTTATCAGCAAGCTCCAGGCATGACGGGAAGTGTCTCTGCTGGTGGTGAATATGATAATCTTGATATTGTAACTGCAATACAATACAGCAATATTGCTGCTGAAGATGCTAATGATGCTGCTGCAAGTGCTGCTGCGGCAGCAGTAAGTGCTACTGCTGCTGCAACTTCTGCAACTAGCTCGTATAATTCAGCAGTATCTGCGGGTATTTCTGCAAATAGCGCTTCAGCAAGTTCATCAAATGCTGGTTCAGCAGCAATTTCTGCTGCAACTTCAGCAACAAATGCTAATACTCAAGCAAATATTGCAGTAACCAAAGCTACTGAGGCAGCAACTAGTGCATCATCTGCTTCAACTAGTGCAACTAATGCCGAAACTTCTGCTAGTGGAGCATCTACAAGTGCAACTAATGCTGCAACATCCGCAAGCAGTGCTTCTACTAGTGCTACTAGTGCATCTAATTCTGCTACATCAGCAAGTACATCAGCAACAACGGCTACTACAAAAGCAAGTGAAGCATCTACATCAGCAACTAATGCCGCTAATAGTGCTACAAGTGCTTCTGGGTCAGCAACAACAGCTACAACTCAAGCGGGTATAGCTACTACTCAAGCCTCTAATGCTGCTTCTAGTGCGTCTGCTGCTTCAACTAGTGCAACAACAGCTACAACTCAGGCTGGTATAGCTACTACACAAGCATCTAACGCCTCTACTAGTGCTACAAGCGCAAGTAGCTCTGCTACATCTGCAGGAACATCAGCTACTAATGCTGCTTCTAGTGAGTCTGCTGCTTCAACTAGTGCAACTAATGCTGCTAATAGTGCTACATCTGCAAGTGGTTCAGCTACATCTGCTGCTACATCAGCAACAAATTCAGCATCTAGTGCATCATCTGCTTCTACTAGTGCGTCAACTGCAACTACCCAAGCGGGGATAGCTACTACCCAAGCAAACAATTCGGCTACTAGTGCAACAACAGCTACAACTCAGGCTGGTATAGCTACTACCCAAGCAAGTGATGCAGCATCTAGCGCATCTAGTGCTTCTACTTCAGCTAGTAGTGCTAATGCTTCTGCAATATCTGCAGCAGCATCTTATGATTCTTTTGATGACAGATACCTTGGAGCTAAATCTTCAAACCCTACATTAGATAATGATGGTAATGCTTTATTAACAGGCGCATTGTATTTTAATACAGTTAGCAATGAAATGAGAGTATACTCAGGTTCTGCATGGTTAACAGCATATGTGTCTGCTGCAGGTGTATTACTTTCATCTAACAACTTATCAGATGTTGGTAATGTAACTACCTCAAGAACTAATTTAAATGCTGCTAAATCAGGTACAAATACAGATATTACCTCAGTTGCTTTAACAACAGGTTCTATTACTACAGCACCTTCAGCAGATACTGATATTACTAATAAGCTGTATGTAGACTCCCTTGCAGTAGGTGTTAACTTTCATGCAGCATGTAATTATGCAACTACTGCAGATTTAGGTACAGTAACATACAACAATGGTACTTCAGGTGTTGGAGCCACATTAACTAAAACAACTACGTTTGCAACATTATCTATTGATAGTGCTTCTCCAACTGTAGGTCAACGTATATTAGTTAAAAATCAAACAACTACTTTGCAAAATGGTGTGTATACTGTTACTAACGTAGGTTCAGGTTCTACTGCATGGGTATTAACTCGTGCAACAGACTTTGACACTTCAGGGACAGGCACAGATCAAATTGATGCAGGTGACTTTTTATTAGTATTATTAGGTACAGTTAATGCTAATACATCTTGGGTACAACAAACAGTATTACCTATTACAGTAGGAACAACTGGTATTACTTTTATTCAATTTGCTGCACCAAGCACATTTACTTACCCAGGTGCAGGTATTGTAAATTCTACAGGTAGTGCATGGGGTACTTCTTATAGTACTACAGGTAGTGGTAATGTTGTATTATCTACATCACCTACTTTAGTTACACCTGCATTAGGTACTCCAGCAAGTGGAACATTAACTAATTGTACATTTCCTACATTAAATCAAAACACAACAGGTTCTGCCGCAACTCTTACAACAACAAGAGCTATTTATGGTAATAACTTTAATGGGTCTGCAGCATTAACTCAAGTTATTGCGTCTACTTATGGTGGTACTGGTAACGGATTTACTAAGTTTACTGGTGCAACAACAACAGAAAAAACTTACACATTACCTGACGCAAGCTCAACTATTGTTGTTCAAGATGGTGCATTAGGTACACCATCTAGCGGAACATTAACTAATTGTACATTTCCTACTTTAAACCAAAATACAACAGGAACTGCTGCTGGTTTATCTGGCTCTCAAATAGCTAATTATTTTTATGCTGCACCTAATGGAGCGGCTGGTACTGCTACATTTAGAGCTATTGTTGCTGCTGATATACCTACGCTAAATCAAAACACAACAGGTTCTTCTGGTTCATGTACAGGTAATGCTGCTACAGCTACGACTGCAAGTAATGTAAATAATGGCACATTAACATTAGCAGTATCAGGAACAGGGTTATCTGGTTCACAAACATTTACTGCAAATCAATCTACCGCAGCTACATTTACAGTTACATCTAACGCAACAAATGCAAATACAGCAAGCACTATTGTTGCTAGAGATGCATCAGGTAATTTTAGTGCAGGAACTATTACTGCAGCTTTGACTGGCACTGCAAGCGGGAATTTAGTCAGTGGGGGCGCACTTGGTACACCATCAAGCGGCACTTTAACTAACTGTACATTTCCAACGCTCAATCAAAACACAACAGGTTCATCTGCTTCATGTACTGGTAATGCGGCTACGGTAACTAATGGCTTTTATACTACATCCTCTTTTAATCTAGGTACAACAAGTATTGCAGTTAATAGGGCAAGTGCTACGCAATCGTTAACAGGTGTCAATATTGATGGCTCATCAGGTTCTTGTACAGGTAATGCTGCTACAGCTACAACAGCAACTACAGCAACTACAGCTAATGCAACAAATACCGCAAACAACTTTCAAATGAATAGTTTAGGTGTTGGCACTGCTGGTTCGGGAACTGCTGGAGAAATTAGAGCAACTAATAAC
>Ga0247723_1001304_pt1 | contig 14827 bp, 25 predicted proteins | sample MSEWelMarce5H_FC_FD_189079 | JGI IMG/M metagenome (GOLD analysis project Ga0247723, IMG submission 189079) | Subsurface sediment microbial communities from gas well in West Virginia, United States - MSEEL Well Study Marcellus 5H_FC | ecosystem: Environmental > Terrestrial > Deep subsurface >...
GTAACATCTTTTCAATTACTCAAAGATTAGAGCAGCAAGGTCATAAATTGGTTGATATTAGTGGACAGGCGTTTTATCAGGCATGTGGAGAACTTGCCGACAGTCTGACAAATAATCGAATAGTTCATAGCGGTCAGGAATCTTGGGTTCAATCTATGAATAATTGCGCAAGTAAACAAAATGACTCAGGTTGGAGAATTATTCGCAGAAAATCAGCCGGAGATGTAACAGCAAGTATTTCGACGGCAATGTGTGTTCATTTATTAAGTAAACCAATTTCTGTTCCAATGATCTACGCATGACGGTCAAAAGTGATATAATTCTCTAATGGGATTTTTCCGCGATTTAATCGGCGTAACACCAAAAACAGATATTAAGGCTCAATTAGCCCCTGCGGTTATGGGCGACCCTTTTAATTATTACACACCGCTTTCTGCATTTACAATTGACCGTGCTGAGGCTATTACCGTTCCTGCATGTCAACAAGCAAGAAATATAATCTGCGGAATTATTAGTGGCATGGAACTTTCTACTTATTCAAAAGCAACTGGAGAAGAAATACCAAACTTGCCTTGGGTAAATCAATTAGAAAAAAGCGCGCCTAACAATGTAACGCTTAGTTGGATTGTTGATTCACTTATTTGGTATTCGGTAGCATATCTACAAGTGGTTGAGCAGTATGCGGACGATCTGCGACCTTCACGATTTGAATACATTAGAAATTCAAGAGTAACTGTTGAATTAAATAAAAATAACACTTTTGTCGATCAATACTTTGTTGACGGAAATTCAGTACCAATGTCAGGAATTGGCAGTTTGGTTACAATACAACTAGGTAAAGACCCACTTCTTACTTCAGGCGCAAGAATACTTAAATCAGCAGTTGATTTAGAAAAAGCAGTTTCAATTGCTTCGGCAACTCCGCAACCTGCCGGCATACTTAAAAATAACGGTGCAGATATGGGAGAAAAAGAAGTTGCTGGATTATTGTCTGCTTGGCGTCGCGCTAGAGACACAAGATCAACAGCATATTTAACTGCAAGTTTAGAATATCAGCCAACAGCATTTTCTCCAAAAGATATGATGTATGTGGACGCACTTCAAAACAGCGCCGCTCAAATTTCAAGATTATTTAACATAGACGCGTTTTATTTAAATGCGGACATGAATAATAGTATGGTTTATCAGAATATATTAGATAACAGGCGTCAACTTGTTTCTTTTACGCTTGCGCCTTATATCCAAGCGATTGAAAAAAGATTTTCTTTAGATGATCTTTCTCCAATGACTCAAGAAATCCGTTTTGACATTGACTCAGGATTCTTAAGAACTGACCCAATGGAAAGACTTGCAGTAATTGAAAAGATGTTACAACTAGAACTAATAACTGTTGAACAAGCGAGAGAAATGGAAGAATTAAGCCCAAATGGAAATAATTAACTTTAGCGCAGATTTAGAGGCTTCAGAATCACGCAGAATTATTGCAGGTAAAATCGTTCCCTTCGGTGATGAAATTGGAAACACAAGCGCCGGTAAAGTTGTATTTGAAGAAAACTCAATTCAAATAGATGACCCTAAAAACATAAAATTATTGTTAGAGCATGACGCAAAAAAACCTCTAGGTCGCATGAAAAGCATGGTTGAAGATTCTTCAGGAATTTTTGCTGAGTTTAAAGTTTCGAATACCACTCGTGGAACTGACAGCCTTATTGAGGCAAGCGAAAATCTTCGTTCCGGTCTGAGTGTTGGAGTTGAAGTTATTAAAGGAAAAAATAAAGACGGAGTTTATCGCGTAAGCGCGGCTCGTCTAATTGAAGTTTCGCTAGTACAGGCAGCAGCGTTTAAATCTGCTGAGGTAACAAGCGTTGCTGCGTCTGAAAATACAGAGGCAGTTTCAACCGAAAACAAAACAGAAAATGAGGAAATTGTGGAAAACACAAACACCGATACACCTGTTGCGACTGAGGTAGTAGAGACCCCTGCGGTTGAAGCCTCAAGACCAACAGTACAGGCAGCAGTTTATACAAAGCCTCGCATTGCACCAATGACTTCAGGACAATACCTTGAAGCAACTATCAAAGCAGCAATGGGTGATGAGAACGCTCGTCAAACAATTCTTGCAACAGATGACACTACAACTAACACCGGTCTTACACTTGCACCACACCTAACTGAGTTCATTACAAATACACTTGATGTTCGTCCTTCAATTGACGCAGTATCTCGTGGCGCACTTCCAACTTCAGGTATGTCATTTACAATTCCTAAGTTAACAACAGCGCCAACAATTGATTCAAACTCAACAGAGGGCGAAGCACTTGGCGGTACTGAAATGGCTTCAGGTTATATTACAGTTGATGTTAAAAAAGCAGCCGGCTTACAGACAATTTCATGGGAATTGCTAGACCGGTCATCTCCTATTTTTTATGACGAGTTAATCCGTGAGTTAAATCGTGCATACGCAAAAGCAACAGACGAAGCAATGTTCACACAATTTATTACAACAGGAACTGCTGGAACTGCTGTTGCAACTGCCGACGCAGACGGACTGCAATCATTTATTGCAACTGAGGCTGCTGCTGCTTATGCTGCAACAGGTGGTTTTGCAACTAACCTAGTTTCAAATAGTTCATGGTGGACTGTTCTACTTGGTGCGCAAGATTCAAGCAAGCGTCCAATTTACGCAGCCGGTAATCCTGTTAACAACGCAGGTATTTCATCACCAACTTCAGTAGTTGGTTCAGTATTGGGTACAAATCTTTATGTTGACCCATTTATTGGCTCAGGAACAGGCGACGATTCAATGTTCCTTGTTAATCCTTCTTCAATTACTTTCTACGAAGCCCCTAAGACAACCTTGAGAGTCGAAGCACTTTCAAATGGTCGTTTACAGGTAGCCGTCTACGGATATTATGCAATTGCAACTAAACTTGCAGGCGGTATCCGTCGTTGGAACAAGTCCTGATCTAATTAGTTAGATCAATCGCGTTAAGGGGCGCAGGAAGCCTTCGCCCCTTAACTTTTAAGAAAGGTAGTCATGGCAGCCACATTTTGTACTGAAGCCGAGTTAAGGGCGAACCTTTCCTTGGGCAGCCTTTATACTTCCGCAACCGTTGAGGAAGTTTGTCAGGCTGGACAAAACATAATTACCGATTATCTTTGGAAAAACCAAGCCTTCAATTCTGCTCACTCACATATTGTTGGTTATGGAACTTTATATTTTGATACACCTCATGATTTCTTTGTCGGTCAAGTAGTAACGGTAAGCGGTAACGGCGCGACTTTTAATGGTTCTAAAACGATTACGGACATTGATACATATTCAATTACTTTTGTAACTACACACTCAACTGTTGAACCAATTCACCCAACTTCACCTTATGGAACTGTTGCTGCAACTGATTATGTAACATATAGTACTATTCCAGAAATTAAATTGGCGACGCTTATGGTATGCACGGAAATTTGGCAAGCAAAACAGGCAGCAAACGGCGGCGCATTAGACCCTAACTTCCAACCTTCTCCTTTCAAAATGGGTTCAACTTTAATTGCTAAAGTTAGAGGCTTACTTGCGAACCACTTAGCGCCCAATGGACTAATAGGCTAATGACAGTTGCCGTTACAACTCTCAGAGCCTCAATCAAGTCTGCGTTAAGTAACGCGGGGGTGTGGGATACATTTAGTTATGTACCAGCCACACCCACCGCCAATAGCGTTGTACTCAGGTATGCAGACCCAATGCTTGAGCCTAGCAACAATCAATACAATGTTGGGGCTAAAGCAAACTTTACAATTACTTGCATAGTACCAATGTTGGACAATCAGGCTTCTTTAATTGCATTAGAGGAAATGGTTTGTGCGGTGTTTTTAAAACTAAGCGCGTCAACTATTAAGTTTAATGTCGAAAGCGTTTCTGCACCTTCAGTATTGCAGGAAGCCCAAGAAATGATGGTTTCCACAATAAATATAAGCACACTAACAACTTGGAGTTAATCAAATGACACTTACAGACGAAGATATTGCCTTTCTTAAAAAGATCGGACAAGAACTACCGCAAGACAAGCCAAAACCAACAATCACTAAGAAAGACGAGGAATAATTAAATGGCAACATTTTTAAACAACAAAGTTGGGTTTAAGGTGGCAACCGTAGACCTAAGCGCGTATGTACAATCTTTTGTATTAAATCGCGTACTAGATCAAATTGAGATCAGCGCCATGGGGGACACCAGCCACAAATTTGCAACTGGGTTGTCAGCCGATACAGTAACCGTAACCTTCCTCAACAATGACGCTGCTTCAGGCGCAGGTTCAGTTCGTGCAACCCTTCAGGCTGCATTTGGAACTACTGTTGCCTTTACAGCAATTCAAGACACTTCCGGCGCTGTTTCAACAACAAACCCTCTTTATTCAGGTACAATTCTTATCGACAACCTAACAGACATCAATGCACCGTCTCCAGCAGACATTGGCACAATTGATATTACTTTTACTTGTAATTCAAAGACTGCTGTTGCTACGACAGGTACATGGGCATAACAAAGGACTAAAATGATTAAACTTAAGGTAACCAAGGCTTCAGGTGATGTTGCAGAATATGAAATAACACCTGTTATCGAGTACGCATTTGAACAACATTTTAAAAGTGGATTTCACAAGTATTTCCGTGATGAGGAAAAACAAAGTGCGGTTTACTGGTTGGCTTGGGAATCTGAAAGGCGCAATGGATTACACCCTGCGCCTTTTGGAGATTCCTATCTAGAAACTCTATCTAAAGTAGAGATTTTGGACGCCGACTCCCCAAATGGATAACGAGGGACTCCTTCCACTACCTTGTGGCTCGGTTAGCAATAACCACCGGATTACCTCACCAAACTTTTATTGATATGGACAGAGATTTATTAAGGGCGACCTTGGCTGTTCTAAAAGACGACGCAAAGGCTAGGGACAATGGCAACCGAAGTAAAAGGGTTAATAGAACTTAAAAAAGCCCTTAAAGACTACGCACCTAACCTTGCTGCGCAATTAGACGATCAAATGGCTTTAGCCCTTGGCGGTATTGTTAAAAAAGCGCAATCTTATGCGCCTGTTGATTCTCCTTTAAGCAATTGGAGTTACAGAAAACGATCTGAAAAAAATGCTGAAGGTCAAAGAAAATTTCCTTTGTATAACTCAGCAAGAGTGGTAAAGGGAATTAAATACAGTTCAACTCCAAGACGCACAAACAAAAAAGGTTTTAAGGCTGTTTATTACATTATCAATAAGTCAGCCGAAGGTGCTATTTATGAAACTGCCGGCAGAAAAAATCCTAACGGTCAACCTTGGGTTGGTCGCAAAGGAGACCCTAACGATCACTCAGTTAGCCACTCAAATAATCCTCAAGCCGGTTCAGATTTTATTCAAGCAATGGGTGAACTTAAACAAGGAAACATTGAAAGTTCAACAAAGCGTGGGCGTTACATGAAAGGTCGGTTGATCTTTCGGGCTTGGGCTGAAGATTACGGTAAGGCAAACGCAGCCGCTTTAACTGCTATTTACAATGTTAACGAGCAATTTAAAAAGAAACAATACTTTAGGAAGGTTATTTAATGTCCTTAGTAATTGATATTGTCGGACAGTTCTCAGGTAAAAAAGCCTTCGATCAGGCTGAAAGCGCAGCCGAAAAATTAGGTAGAACTGTTAAAACCGCTTTGATTGGCGTAGGAGTTACGGCGTTCGCCAAGTCAGCAATATCAGCGTTTGCAGCACAAGAAAAACAACTTAACCTTTTCAAAAATTCATTAAGAACTATTGGTTTTGAGTTTGCTACTTCAGACTCATTAGCGTTTTTAAATTCATTAAAACTTCAATACGGCGTGGTTGATGAACAACTAATCCCTGCCTATCAACAACTTCTTACAACTACACGAAGCCTAGCCGCTTCTCAAAATCTTACAAATGTCGCCCTTGATATTGCTGCTCGCCAAAACATTAGTGTTACTGCCGCCGCAGACGCATTAAGCAAGGCTTACCTAGGTAATACGAAGAGCGTAGGCGCACTTGGTTTGGGCATTAGTAAAGCGACACTTGCTTCAGGTGATTTTTCAGCCATATTAAAAGAGATTACCAATATCACTAAAGGGTCAGCCGCTTCAGCCGCCGATACTTTTTCCGGTAAATTAGCAAAGATAAAGGTTGCTGCCGATTCAGCAAAAGTAAGTATTGGTGCAGGCTTAGTTGAAGCCTTAATGCAGATTTCTCAATCAACAGACATAGATCAATTGCAAGGCAAGATCATCAATTTCGGTAATTCAGCAGCCGAAACACTAGCCAATGTTGGTAAGTTAATTTCTGAAAACATAGTTTTAATTAAATCTTTTGCAATTGTACTAGCCGCAGCGTTTACAGTTAATAAGATTGCCGCTTTTATTGCTTCACTTCAAACAATAATTAAAGTAGTTAAACAATTAAGAAATGCTTTAATTGCCAGCGCAGTAGCAAGAAACTTCTTATTTAATCCAATAGGCGCAGCCGCTTTAACGGCTGGCATGTTTGCGGCAATTGGCTTAGTAACAAAGGGCGTTGAGGCATTAAGTGATTCAACAACAAGAGCAACTGAAAATCTATTAAATCTATTTGGTGCGTCTAAAGCCTTAGGTGTTGGTGGAGATCAAGGCGGTGCTGCCAAATATGCTGAAGGCGCAGCCGCTAGAGCAGCCGCAGACGCTAAAGCCGCCGCAGCCGCGCAATTAAAGGCAACCCAAGCGCAGACCAAGGCGCTTAAAGATCAAGCCAAATTAAAGAAAGCACAAACACTTTTTGACTTAGATCAAATCCAAATCCTTGCAGCCCTTCAAGGTCAAGTTACCGAAGATGAGAAATTAAGACTATCTTTGCAATTGGCTTTAATTCAAGGTAATGCGTCTGAAGCCGAAAGACTTGCAGCGCAACTTGCCATTTCCCAATTACAAACTACTAATCTTGCTTTAGCAATTGCAAAATTGCCGGCTGCTTTAAATCCATTTAGAGATTATCCAGTAGATGTATTGGAAGCAATCAATGACATTAACGGAATACAAAAAGCACTTGACGGACTAAAAGCGCCAAAACTATCGGTCATTGTTGACATGGTAACAGTAGGCGGTGCCATTGGTGGTGGCGCAGGTGGCGCAGGTGGCGGTGGCTTAGGAATAGGCGCAACAGGTGGTGTAATAAGCGCATTAGGTGCTGGTGGAGATCAAGGAATTGGAAGATCATTAGAGCAGCGTAGAAATGATTTAACAAATTTAGAACTTGCTTTAGGTCGTGGTGGCGATCAAGGCAAGTCAGGTAGAACCAATGTAACCGTAAATGTTGCGGGAAGTGTTATTAGCAATAAAGACTTAGCAGACACAATTCGTATGCAATTAGTTGACTCATCTGCTTCAGGTTCTTTCTCAAGTATTGGCAGAGTTAGAGATTACCAGTAATGCCTTTACCAGTAACACTTAAAGTAACCTTAGATTTTTCTTCGGGCGCTACCTTTGGTTTTCCTATGGTTTTGGGAAGTGGAATTTTAGACCAAGACATTTTAGGTATTGAGGGAAGCGCAACTTTAATAGCAGATTTAACTAGCGTAACAAGACAAGTCAACATAACTAGAGGACGAAGTATTGGACGCGATACTTACGAGGCTGGTACTGCAATTATTACCGTTTATGATAACAACGGGGACTTTAATCCGCAAAACAATTTAAGCCCTTGGTATCCGTATGTAACACCTTTAAGAAAATTGAGAGTGTCTGCAATTTATAGCGGCACGGAGTATTTTCTTTATAGTGGTTATGTTCAGAATTATGCTTATAGATACGATCAGTCTGAAAGTGTTGGTTATACAGATATTTATTGCAGCGACGCTTTTAGATTATTTAACCTAGCAGTTATCAATACAATTACAGGCGAAGCCGCAGGACAAGACATAGGTACCCGAATCAATAAGATTTTGGACACCGTAGATTTTCCCGCCGGCATGAGAGAAATTGACACCGGCAATTCAACTGCTCAAGCGGATACAGGTGCAACAAGAACTTCATTATCGGCAATTCAAGCCGCAGAGTTTTCCGAGCAAGGCGCGGTGTATGTAAACCACGAAGGCAATGTTGTTTTTAAAAATAGAACAAACACAATAGGCGCTTCGGGAACTACCCCAATTTCTTTTAATCAAACAGGTAGTATTCCCTATAAGAGCGTTAAGTTAGCGTTTGACGATAAACTTATTCTTAATGTGGGAAAGTTCAAACGCGTGGGTGGTACTGAACAAGTATTTACCGACGCTGACAGCGTGGCTACTTACTTCCCTCATACCATGACAGCCGAGAATCTAATTCTTGAAACGGACGCGGAAGTGTTAAATGCCGCTGCTTTATTCATTTCCTCAAGGTCAGATACCACAATTCGTATTGACGAAATGGTTATTGACATGCTTGACACCAATGTCCCAACTGCCACAATCCTAGACATTGATTACTTTACAAATGCTTTGATAAGCAACATACAACCGGACGGTTCAGTTATTACAAAGAACTTGTCAATCCAAGGGGTTAGGTGGGATATAACCCCGAACAGCATGCTTGCAACCTTCCTTACAACCGAACCAATTTCCGACGGATTTATTTTAGACAATACGACTTATGGTCAGTTAAATGACGATATACTTACCTACTAAACAAGGAGAATAATGGCAAAACAGACCTTTACAACAGGGCAGGTATTGACAGCCGCCCAAATGACAAGTTTGCAGCAAACTGCAATGGGTGGTGGTTCACCTAGCACCAAGACGGCTTCTTATGTTTTAACAGCCGCCGACGCGGGAACTGTTATCCAAATGAACAGCGCAAGTGCAACAACAATTACTGTTAACACTTCGTTGTTTGCCGCAGGTGATTCAGTACAGATTCAAAACATTGGCGCAGGTGTTATGACTATTACGGCTGGTACTGCAACAGTAAATAGCGCAGGTAGTTTAGGCGTTACACAATATGACGGTGGATTTTTATATTTTAGTTCTACTAGTTCTGCAATATGGTTTGATTTTACTCAGGCTGGTACAACATTACCTTTAACTACTAAAGGTGATTTATTTGGTTACGATACTGGTAACGCAAGAATTCCTGTTGGGGCAGACGCAACCGTTCTTACAGCCGATTCAACTCAAGCACTAGGAGTTAAATGGGCTGCCCCTGCAAGCGGTGGTATGACTTTAATTAGCACCACTACTTTGACAGGTGCATCAATAACACTTTCATCTATTCCACAAACATATAATAATCTTTATTTTGTAATTAGAAATTACAAACCAGCAACTGATGATTCTCGAATTTTTTTGCGACCAAATAGCGATTCAGGTGCATCAAGATATAAAATCAATACTACAACTGTAGCCGATCCAGTTACTTTTGACTCCGCACAATGGGATTTGGGCGTTGGAAATGATAATTCGGTTGCCAATGCTTTAACTACTTTTACAATTCCAGATTATTTTAATACAGTTACTTGGAAAAACATATTTGGTTATGTTACCACAACAGATAATACAACAACTACATCTTTTGCTTATATGAATTTTACTGGTTCATATAATCAAACCGCAGCAATTAGTTCTATGCTTATTCTGCCTAATAGTGGTAACTTTACATCAGGCGAAGTTCTATTGTATGGAGTTAAATAATGACTAAATCAAATACACCACAAGTTAAAATTGTCAATTGCGAAACTGGCGAGGAAATTGTCAGAGATGCAACTGCTGAAGAAATTGCCCAAATAGAAATTGATAAAAAAGTTGGTCAAGAAATTAAAGCCCAAGCCGAAGCAAAGGCAAAGGCTAAGGCTGATTTATTATCAAAACTTGGCATTACTGCCGAGGAAGCAAAACTGCTTCTTTCATAATGAAACCGTGGTTATCAAAGGCTGCGGTTCAATTTAGAAATCAAGTTGATGACTGCTTCCCCGACAGGAATCGTAAAAGTGATGGGTGGATTGCTTCTTTGGCACATGTGTCTAGAGCGCCAAAATCAGACCATAACCCTGACGAAAAAACAGGTTGCGTCCGTGCAATTGATATTTCTATTGGGCTATCTGACGACCAACGGCTTCCAGCGTATTTGGCAGATCAAATTAGATTGTTCGGGAAGAATCACGGGCGTATCTCTTATGTAATCTTTGAGGAAAAGATTGCTTCGCCTTTACTTGGTTGGAAGTGGCGAAAGTACAAAGGCATAAATAAACATAACCACCACATACATTGTTCATTTCGTGCAGACCAAGATCATAATTCAGAGTTTTTTAACATACCATTACTAGGGGGTAACCAATGAAACTATCAGACAAACACATTGCGGCAATTAAGTCTTACGCAAGAGCAGTAATCGCAAGCGGCATTACAGTCATTTTGGCTATTGCCGCAGATATGCGCCCTGAGTACGCAATTCTTTTAGGTAGCGTTTTAGCGCCTGTTATCAAGGCAATTGACCCAACCGAAAAACAATACGGTCTAGGTAGCAAAGAGTAATGACAGCCCTTGAGTGGGCTGGCTTTGCGGCTGGAATAACTACCACACTAATAGGTTTGCTTGCCGGCTTACGCTGGCTAGTAAAAGGTTGGCTAAATGAACTTCGTCCTAATGGCGGGTCAAGCATGAAAGATCAACTCACTTCTTTACAAAAAGAAACGACACGCCTTTCTGATCGAATAGATGAACTCTTTATTGTCATTAGTAGGAAGTAAACTTATCTCATGGCTAACACTCGTAAGCGTAAGAAGATCAATAGGCGTGTGGTTCGCCGTTCGCCTGAACCTTTATCTAAATTAGATGTTTTTATGATTACAAAGCATGAGATATACCGCGCAGCAAAAAAGGCTGGATTCTCAAACGAGGTCGCTTGGTTTTTTATGCAAGAACCCCACGCACTTCCGGATTGGGTAAGCAATGATTCGCCCGACGCTTTAATTCCTCGTATTGACCCAACAGAGGACGACGAAGAATAGTGAGGCGCGTCGCTTTCATAAGCGATTTACAGTCCCCGTTCTTTGATGAAAAGAGCGTGAAGGTAGTAGGAAAGTTTTTAAATAAATGGAGACCCCACCAAACTATTCAAATTGGTGATGAGATTGACCTGCCTCAACTCGGTGGATTCAATGCCGGAACTATTGATGAAATGGTCGGTAACTTAGACGAAGATAGAAAAACAACTCAAGATGTTCTTGATTACCTTGGCGTTACAGATGTAGTAGGAAGTAACCATGGAATTAGACTTTATAGATCAATCAAAAAAAGACTTCCAAGTTTTCTTAACTTACCCGAATTACAGTATGAACGCTTTATGGGATACGACAAACTTGCTATCAAGTTTCACCCACACGGACTTGACTGGGCTTATGGTTGGACGGCAGTTCATGGGGACGCTTTCCCCCTTAGTCAGGTTGGTGGACAAACGGCTTTAAATGGGGCTAGGAGACTAGGAAAGAGCGTAGTGTGTGGACACACCCATAGACTAGGCTTAGCAGCCTTTACAGAGGCGTCTAGGGGTCAATTAGGGCGTACCTTATGGGGATTAGAGGTCGGAAATCTTGTTGATCTCGCTTCAAGTGGTATGGCTTACACAAGGGGCTATGCTAACTGGCAGCAAGGATTCGCAGTTGCCTATGTTAAAGATCGTAAAGTTCAGGTAGTCCCTATACCTATCAGTAACGGCACATTTATATTTGAAGGTAAATTGTATGAGTAGAGAAACAGATTATGTGCCTAGAACCATTGATGAACAGATTGATGAGTTCGACTCTCTAGGTCTACTTTAGGGTTCGTTACCAAATCGTTATACGCCACGCCATGTACGGCGTTGTAAATGTCTGCCACATGAGTCATGCTTTCCCTATCCAAGTAAACGGACTTGGTTTAACGGAAAGGTTTTAAATGAAAATCAAACATGCTATCAATCTTGCCAATGTCAAGATTAACCCATTGGATTTTGAAAGATTAACAGAAAGCCAAATGGAGTTCAAGGGTCAGAACTGGGAAATCCAACAAGATCGTTTTGACCAAGAAATGAACTTTAACCATGAGTACATTTTTTGGGTAGAAAACTATGCTTCCTTGGTTCTTGCTACACATTTTCTTGACCAAGTAGGTCATACCTACTCAATCGCCTACGACGACGCAGTTGAGTTGTATTGCTTTACAACAGACTACGCAAGCGCTTGGACAAGATAATGAGAGACGCTGGATTGCTATGGTGCGCCATTATGGTAGGTATGATTTCTGTATGGTACATAATTGCCTTAATAAGAGAAAACGCCTTTCAAAATGGTTACTGGAAGGGACGCGCTGCGGGCTTTGAATCTCACCGCAGAATTACAAACATAGCGAAACAGTCAGATGAGGTTTTCGATTATGAAAAACACTAGCGAACTACTTGAGGAAGTAAGGGAGACATTGTATGCAAGAGGGCGCGTTTATGGAAGCAGTCGAACAAATCACGAACGAATCTCAGAGTTGTGGACTGGTTACCTTGGAACTTACATATCGCCTATGCAAGCCTCAATGTGCATGCTCTTGGTCAAAGTCTCAAGACTTACCGAGACACCAACTCATCAAGACAGTATTAAAGACCTCATTGGTTACGCGGCGATTTACAATGAACTCTTAAATTCTTATGAAAACGATTTTGGGGGTGAAGTAAATGGCATTTAATATCAACGACTATGAAACGGTAGAGGTGCGCCTTGGAAAGTTTATTGCTGAATATCCTGACTTTAGGATTTATACTGAGTTGTTGGAGTCTAGTCCTACGCGTTTTATTGTTAGGGCTTCGATATACCGTACGGAGTTGGACGCCTATCCTTGGGCAACTGGTCTTGCTTATGAGATGGTTACGGATAGAGGTGTCAATCAAACTTCTGCTTTGGAGAACTGCGAAACTTCTGCAATTGGCAGAGCCTTGGCAAACGCAGGTTACGCCCCTAAAGGCAAGCGACCAAGTCAAAGCGAAATGGCTAAAGTCGTTGCAATACAGAGTGAACCCAAAACAATCTATGGCAGACCAAACTCAAGATCAGCCGCAGTAGAGGAAATTTTAAGAAGTTCCTTTAGTGTTGATGAATCAGAACCCGCACCTACACATTGGACAATTGGGGAAGTTGTAGACGCAATTGGTAGTTCAACACCTAACCCACCGCCCGAGTGTGAACATGGCAGCATACTCAAGACCGGTATTAGCAAAGGCGGAAAGCCTTATTATGGATATGTTTGTAAAAGTAATATTAAAGAACATGCTGTTTGGGCAACCATGTCCCCTAATGGACGCTGGTTCTTTAAAGGAGATGAATAATGAAAACCTATTCAATAGTCTTTGAGGAAATGGGTATTGATGAACAAGGTTACTATTTAATAACTTGTAAAGGTACTCGATTTAGATTAGTTAAATGCAAACCTGTATGTGATATGAGTAAAAATGGGTGATTTAGAAATGATTGACCCAAGTGGTCTTAGAGCAACCTTTACGGATAAAGGCATTGCTTTAGATATAGTCCCGTTATCGGAGTGTTGCGAGATGTGTAATGACCCTCGCATGATGACTGTTGACGGAGTTAGAAAATGCGTTAGTTGCGAGTGCGTTAATCATATTGATTATGGCTTTCATGCCTAGATATGATTTCCTTTGCGAGTTCTGCTTGACGCAGGTGGAACTCGTATTGGCGGTAGATCAGCAAGTGCCTAGGTGCGAAGTTTGTCGGGGACTACTCAGGCGCGTATGGTCTACCGTCCCTATTCATTTTAAGGGCGAAGGTTGGGCTGGCAAAACCAAGTGATACATGATTTAACTTGGGTATTTAAATGTAATAAGTGTGCGAAACCTATGTTGTTCTATCAAAAAGCAGGCTTTGACGCCGGTGAAGAACATGTAGTTGTTATGTGTGTCAAATGTGAAAACACCGGTGTAAAGGCTAGAATTGAGGCTATAACCGATAAAGAGGTTGTTCATTGTGCTAAATGTGGTGCATGGAAAATGGAAAGTAGTTCTTGTATCACATGCAAAAAGATCAATGCCCTGAGTGTTTAAGTTACAACACTACAACTATTAAGGCAGGTTCGGATTATGTTTCTGATTGCAAAAACTGTTTACACAATTGGGTTGAAGGTTGGGGATAACCTTGTGGACACGCCGATAACATGCGGAAAGTTATCCACATGATTGACAGGGTGAGTACACTATCAGCAAGCGACGCGCCTTTAAGCGCGAACGCGAGCCGCTTTAGCGGATTGCTCGCGAGTTCGTTGCTGTTAGTTATTGGGGTATCTCTTTGCTTAATGGTATTAAGCCTTAATCCTAAAACTATTGATTCCTCTATTGCGGTATCATTTAAACCTAATGTATCTGTTAAAGAATATGCTGCTCAAAAGATTCAATCAAAAGACCAATGGGTGTGCTTGTCGCGATTGTATGGTAAGGAGTCAGCGTGGAATCATAGGGCTATTGGTAACCTTAATGGTACTGCCCCTGTTTATGGCATACCACAATTAAAGAACCCATTGATGTTAACTAAGAACGCTTACGAGCAAGTCGATTACGGACTCAAGTACATAGCCCATAGGTATAAGTTCGATAAGTACGGCAATGTTAATGCGTGTAAAGCGTTACAACATTTTAAGAACAAAGGTTGGCATTGAGTAAGAAAGCATTAGGTACTGCTCGTTGGAAGAAAACTAGGTTAGCCGTATTAGCAAGAGACGGTTACATTTGTAGTTACTGCGGACAAGAGGCAGATCAAGTAGACCACATACAAAGCAGAGTATCCGGTGGGGACATTTTCAATTT
>Ga0247723_1001305_pt1 | contig 14824 bp, 14 predicted proteins | sample MSEWelMarce5H_FC_FD_189079 | JGI IMG/M metagenome (GOLD analysis project Ga0247723, IMG submission 189079) | Subsurface sediment microbial communities from gas well in West Virginia, United States - MSEEL Well Study Marcellus 5H_FC | ecosystem: Environmental > Terrestrial > Deep subsurface >...
TAAACGAACTCAGAGAAGATAAAATGGCAACAACTCCATCTTGGGTAATGACATACGACTCGCTGACGAGTACGGTGCTTCAGTATCTGGAGCGTAGAGACGCCGCCGTCGTTGAAGCTATCCCGACGTTTATCACGCTGTGCGAGTTTGAAATTGCTCAGTACATCAAGACTTTGGGTCAAATGGAAGTGGTGGACTCCACCATGAACATTGGTAATCCAGTCATTGCCAAGCCTGCGAGGTGGCGTAAAACGGTGTCTATGACGCTGTCTAACGGAGGCTCAAAGCAACCCATATTACTACGCAAGTTGGAGTATTTAAACGCCTATGCTCAGGACGTTACAGCAACAGGTATACCCTTGTACTACGCTGACTACGACTTTGAACACTGGATTGTCGCGCCCACACCAAATCAAGCTTATGCTTTTGAAGCGCTTTGCTACACACGATTGCAACCGTTATCGTCGGCGTATCAAACCAATTGGCTGACTCAAAATGCACCCAATGCCATGCTGTTTGGCACATTAAAACAGACCGCGCCGTTCCTTAAGAATGATGCGCGTTTGGCGCTTTGGAAACAAATGTTTGACGAAGCTTTAGCCGCCCTTAAAACTGAAGATACTCTGCGTGTTGCAGATCGTTCAGCTATTGCCGTGGATAATTGATCATGACAACTTATACCAATCCCTTTACAGGACAGACGATTTCGCCGTCACAGGTCAGTTTTGAAGCTATATCGCTGACTGCAAACTTGCAACTTGAATGGCCTATCAACGGTAACGATGCCACCCCTGCGAGCGCCATTATTGACGTTACTGCAACGTCTTCAGGTACTGCTACAGGATGGTTGTTAGAGCTACCACCAGCCACACAGGTATCGGTTGGTCAGACCATCATTGTTCGCAACACTGGAGCTAATACTTTCACTGTCACAGACTACAGTGGAAATACCATCATCGCAGTTACTTCTGGTATTGCGCAGTTCATATTCTTGACCAACAACTCAACAGTAAATGGTGTTTGGGAGTCAGTTGTTTTTGGCGCGGGTACGTCTTCTGCTAATGCCAGTGCTTTGGCAGGCTACGGTTTGCTCGCTACTGGTTTGACATTAAATCAAGCCTACAACCTTACAACCTACTACAGCAGTGCTGTTTTATCGGCAACAAACCGTGCTCAATTTAATGTGTGGGGTGGTGGAGTTGGATCGTTCACCCTACCTTCTGCTGTTGCCGTTGGAAACAATTGGTTCACAATTATTCGTAACAGTGGTTCAGGTGTTCTAACAATTACTCCAGTTGGAACGGATACCATTGATGGAAACGTTAATCAACAGTTGCAGTTAACTGAGTCATTGGTGATTGTTTCAGATGGAGTTACTGGATATAACACGTATGCATACGGTCGCTCAAACACATTTGCGTTTACACAGTTAGCTCAAGTAGTGACTGGTGGTACTTTGACGCTGACTGCGGCTCAAGGTGCAAACATCATTCAAGAGTATTCAGGTGCTCTCGTATCAAATCAAATTGTTGTTGTGCCGTCTACGGTACAAATTTATTCAATGCAAAACACAACGTCAGGTTCATACAACCTAACGTTTAAGACGGCTGTAGTTGGTGGCACAACGGTTAACGTAAATCAAAATCAGACTGCGCTTTTGATCTGTGATGGCACAAATGTCTACAGTGCAACTTCTAGTACATCCAATCCTACGTCTGTGGTGTTGAATCCGGGTTCTGTAGCTTCTCCAACATTGTCCTTCTTAGGAAATACATCAACAGGTTTGTATTTACCTGCGACCAACCAAATTGGTTTTGCAATTAACGGATCTAATGGAATGACGTTAAGTTCTACTGGATTGACGGTAACAAACGCAGTTACTGCTATTGGTGGCATTGCAGGTGGAACTTTCTAAATGACAGCAAAGGTCATACAGCTTCAGGTAAAACCGGGTATCCAACGCGACGGTACTCAGTTTGCCGCTCCCTCATATTCTGATGGTGAATGGGTTCGATTTCAAAATGGTCTACCTCGAAAAGTAGGTGGATACAAGGGTGCATTTTTGAATGCCACAGGTATTCCTCGCGGTATGACAATGACGTCCGAGAACGGACTGAATTATGTGGTGTCAGGTTTTAGCACTGGTATTCAACAGTGGACAACCGATAACGATAACGGTGTCGGGTTCGGCCCAACTGACTACACCTTGTCAGGGTTCACATCAAATGCAAACAACTTGTGGCAGTTTGATATTGGTTACGATTCTTCTGGTGGACAAACCAATAACTTGATTGCTCACCCCGGTCAAAATCTCTCAGCAATTGACTCCATCGTCAATACAAAACCGTTGATTGGCCCGTTTCCCGGAACCACTCTTGCACCCGTTGGCGTCTTTACTGTTGCAAGTTGCTATCTAAACGGATCAACCATTATCATCAATGGTGCCAACTATTTGGTGGGTAACGGTCAGACAATCTCTGGGACTGGTATTACAGCGGGTACGACTATCACCAACACCGACGTTGTTGCAAACGTCACAATTACTGGCTACATGGTTGGCACTACATTGACGGTAACAGTGGCTAACGATGGTTCATTGGCAGTGGGACAAACCATCATTGGTGGTGCTGGTGTCGGTGTATTGCCAAATACGACGATTACAGCGCTTGGAACGGGTACTGGGGGGATTGGTACCTACACGATCAATAACTCGCAGACAGTGGGTTCTAGTGGCACTCCTGTGGCTTTCTCAGGTAGCGCGACGACTACATTGACAACTTCCGCCGCAATGACGACTGGAGTTGTCACAGTCACGTTCGACAACAACATCTCTGTGTCTGGTGGCATTGTGATGATGCACCCTTATTTGTTTGTCTACGGAAACAACGGTTTGATTCAGAACTCAGCCGCAGGAGACTTTTCAAATTGGGTATCTGCTGACGCCAACGCGAACAACGTCGCAACAGGCAAGATCGTCAAGGGACTACCATTGCGTGGTGGTACAACCTCACCTGCTGGCCTATTCTGGTCGTTGGATTCTCTGATCCGTGTGACGTATGCTCCTAGCACAGTAAACGGGATCAACTTCTATTGGAAGTATGACCTTTTGACAAGTCAGACGTCCATCATGTCAAGCCAATCCGTGATTGAGTATGACGGTATCTTCTATTGGTGTGCAGTGGATCGTTTCTTGTCATACAACGGTGTTGTTCAAGAGATCCCTAATACTACAAACCAAAACCACTTCTTTGATAATCTGAACTACGCACAGCGCCAAAAGGTGTGGTGTACAAAAGTTCCTCGTTGGGGTGAGATCTGGTGGTTCTATCCTAGGGGTTCTGCAACAGAATGCACTGACGCGATCATTTACAACGTGCGTGAAAAAGTTTGGTATGACGCTGGTCAATCTATTGGTGCGCAACGTTCTTCAGGTACGTTTTCAGAAGTGTTCCGCAAACCTATTTGGGGCGGTAACGTACAGAACTCAGCGGGTAAGTACACCCTATGGCAACACGAGAGCGGTGTAGACGAGGTGTACTTGACAAACGTGAACGCTATTCGCTCGTCATTCACTACAAACAACTTGGGATGGGTGACGGGTGGCCCCGGTAACCCACAGCTCTCAGGCGACAACCGTTGGCTTCGTATTGAGCGCGTTGAACCTGACTTTGTCCAGAATGGTCAAATGAACCTGTACGTGGCTGGTAAAGGCTACGCAGATGACGTAGATGACGTATCAGACCCCTACGTTTTTGATAACACAACGCTTAAAATTGACATGCGCGAGCAACGTCGTGAATTGCGTTTGAAGTTTGAATCAAATACATTCAATGGCGACTATTTCATGGGTAAGATTCTGCTCAGTGCCGACATGGGTGACGAACGTTCTACAGGTAATCCATAATGGTTACCTATGATCCTCGCAACATGGAATGGGACTTGTATTGCAGTCTGATGGCTGAGTTGTTTTCGTCCAATCAGATTGGTACAGTACCCGAAGAGAAATGGCGCGACTGGGTCGATGGTATTAACGGTATTGGACTTTTTGAGCAATCAGCTATTCCTGATCAACGCCAGTGCGAGACATGGCAAGAATGGGCGGAAAAAATGGTTGGCATTATGAGCTTGGCAGGATAAACATGGCAATAGATTACGGTCAGCAACAGTGGGGCGAAGATATATTCGAGCCAACGTACTCATCTACCGATGAGCAAGGTAATCCAATTTATGATTACGTTGCTCCTCCATTGACTCCAACCCCTGTTGTGGCTCCACTTGCTTCTACTCCTGTAGTTCAAGAAACACCAGTAACTCAAACCGTTGCACCATTATCGCAACCTGTAGATACTGTCTCGGCACCCACAGGTGGTCTTCCAGTAACCCAAGATGTAGCAACCAATACAACCCCAAATAACCAATTGAGTGGTGTTATTTTGGCTGGTGCTAGTTGGATGGCTGGTGATGAGAAGACAGACCTTGCCAATCAAGCCTTTGGTCAAAACGTTACAAACACAGCCGTAGGTGGACAAAAAACTTCAGATGTTTTAAACCAATTAAACGTGTTTGAACGTGATGGGGGAACCTTTGCGCCCGGTTCCACTGTTGTTTTAGATGTTGGTGCCAATGACATTGCTCAAGGTGTTGACCAAGGCACTATCACTAACAACCTAAATGAAATTGTTTCTAGATTGGGAACTAAGGGCGTAAACGTAATTTTATCTGGTCAACCAAATGCTAGTTCGTATGATGACGCTATTTCACGTACAAATTTACAGATGGACGATTTGTACAGAAACGTAGCCAAAAACAATTCAAACGTAACCCTTGTTGACGCAATGTCTGGGTTCTTAAATCAAAAAGATTTGATGGACGAATCAGGTTTTCACTTAAACAGCGACGCATCAAAATTAGCGTACCTAACTAAGTTTTCAGACGCATACAACAATCTTAGTCCTACTGCAAAAGTGGCTGTAGACAATAAATTAGCAACAATTGACACTTCCAATATTGCCGCTGTAGCGCAAGCAGTTGACGATGTTGCTGGTACAAATTTATCTTCTACTGTTGTTGCCGAACCTATTGGTGGTCTTCCAACAACGCCAGTTGCAACCCAACCAGTCATTGATAATTTAGCAAATCAGATTCTTGCATCAAGCAATACTTCTGTATGGCAAGGTGAAGGTTTTGGATCGGCTCAAGCAAACGCCAATGACATGGCTAAGATTTTGTCTGGTATTGGTATTACAGACATCAAAGACTTTGGACAGATTACTAAACAAGTTCCGACGTATTCATACGATCAAGATGGAAACGCTACGGAGACTGGAACAGAAACTGTCACAACCTACGGAAACAAAAAGACTGGTCAAGAGGTACCTCAAACTTACGGTGAACGTCAAATAGGCAATGCTTTTGGTGGGACATATACGGGTGCAGGAAATACTGCGTATAGAGCACAGTTTGATGCCAATGGGAATCCGATTTTTTACACCACTGGTGCTTCAAGTAGCGACATAGGTCAGTATGCACCACTGTTGGCGATGGCGTCATTTATCCCCGGAGTTGCACCCTTCGCTATGGCGGCGAATGCGGCTATCGCTATTGATCAAGGCGACGTCATTGGTGGTTTGGCAAGCCTCGCAGGTCTTGGCGGATTTACAGATGTGGCAACAGGTTTGCGTGTCACTAATGCTTTGAAAAATGGTGACACAAGCGGTTTGATTATGTCTTTGATGCAGAATCCAACCGTAAGTAATGCGGCTGGTTCTACCATGCTGACGGATACCATTTCACTGAGAGATGCAAGCAACGCATTGAACATCGCTAACAATGTGAGCGCTGGTAACTATGCGGGTGCATTAAGTTCCGCTGGTATGCTCACTGGTAGCAAAGATGTAACGACTGCGGGTGCGGCTTTGAGGGTCGTCAATGCCATCAATTCAGGCAACGAGACTGCAATCATCAATGCTATTGGTGGACTGAATAACACCATCAATGCTGGCAACAACATCACTAATCAAAGTGTTGCTTCTGGTTTGGCAAACAACGTTGCAAGCGTTGCAAAAACCGCACCATTGACTGATGAAGAACTTGCAGAGTTAGAACCTGATCAATTGCGTGTTTACCAAGAGGGTGGAACGCAAGGACTGATTGATTACAACCGTGCGATCAAAAATTTGACGTCTTTGACGACAAGCGGATTAACTGGCGATTCAATGGGTGGTGATACATCTGGTCTTAGCACTGTGAGCGGAACAGATACATCAGGCACAACTCGGAGCTTGACAGGTGCTGACACATCAAACTCAGACTTTGTAAATTCTGAATATTTACGATTACAAGGTTTAGGTTATACAAAAGAACAAATTTCAGAATATTTTGACAGGCTTGATAACTTAACATCTACTCTTGATACAACTGGTGGTACTGGAGCAAACAGTACAAATGCTACAAATCTTGACAGTGTAGAAGTTGTAAGTGACAGACCAGTTAATGGAACACTTAACAATCTAGACACCACTGGTGCAACAAACATTGGCAATCAAGGAACCGTAACAATTACTGGTAATAGACCAGTCACTCCAACTGTAACTCCACCAAATAATGTAGGCACAGTAACTATCACTGGCGAAAGACCAGTACCTCCAATAGTAACTCCACCATTATCTACACCACCTACCAATGTGGGTGAAGTGGTTATCACTGGAGAAAGACCAGTAACTCCACCTGTGGTTCCCCCTCCAGTGGTTCCCCCTACAGTTGTGATTACTGCTCCTACAGTTACACCACCCGTAGTCACACCTCCTCCTGTTGTTACTCCGCCAGTGGTAAGACCACCAGTTGTTACTCCTCCAGTAGTAAAACCGCCAGTTGTTAAAAAACCAGTTGTAACTACATCGCCATTGAGCAGTGTGGGTACGCCTGCGCCTAAGCTAGATTCTTCTGAGCAAATGCTCAAGGGTGCTCCTGCGCAAAAACGTATGGAATTAGCGAAGCTTCAACAACTGTTTGCATCGTTGACACCAGAGATGGCGGCTATTCTGTCTGAGCGTGGTTTTGCACCACCTAAATACAAAGAAGAAACAAAAGAAGAAAAAGACGAATCTTCAGAAAAAGAAGAAAAGTCTATTTTTGGCAACTTGTCTGATGAATTGTTCAAACCTCAATTCATGGCTTCTGGTGGTAAAGTTTTTGAATCCATGATGCCTAAATTTATTGAGCATCCAAAGCACATCGCCGCCGCCCCCGTGGTCGGCACTGGTGGTGTTGACTCGCCTTTAAAGCTCGCCGCCCTAAAACACCTCTACCAAAGCATTGGAAGACCCATGAAACCGTTTGGAGAGTATGCCCAAGGGGGATTGCCCAAGAAGTACGCAGAAGCCGCTCCAAAGGGTCATAAACCCGAATTCATCACTGGATTGACTGGATACTATGCTTCGGGTAACGGTACAGGTCAATCTGACGACATCCCAGCAATGCTTCACGACGGTGACTACGTGATTGATGCTGACGCTGTGGCGGCTTTAGGTGACGGTTCAAGCAAAGCTGGTGCTCAGGCTTTGTCTGAATTCCAAAAGAAAGTCCCTCATTCAATGTCTTCAGGTGGGCAAGCCGTCCCAGCCAAGATCGCTGACGGTGAGTACGTGTTTCCAGAAGCTTTTGTGACCGCCATTGGTGGTGGTGACAACAAACAAGGTGCAAAGCGTCTAGATGCAATGCGCGAAGAGTTAAGAGCGCACAAAAGATCCGCTCCTACTAGTAAAATACCTCCAAAGGCGAAAAGTCCTCTGGACTACCTCAGAATGGCGAAAGGCTAACTATGGCAAACCTACTGCAAAGTTCACAAACGTCGGCGACGCAAGCGCCATCGTATTACACGGATTATTTAAGTAATCTTGCCACTCAGGGAGCAAGCGCCGCTGGGGTTGGGGCGGGTGCCACCGCATTGCCTGCCGCTAAATTCTCTGATGCCACCCAACTGCAAAAGGGTGCGTTTACAGATGTTGCCACGGCTGGTACTGGTTATGAAGATACATTGGAAAGCGCTGGCACAACGCTAGGTAGTGCTGTTAGCGCAGGTAGCCCTTTGTCTTCTGCTACTCCGTATTTAACTGCCGCAGGGACAGACCCATCTAGAGCCGCCACAGGGTACATGAGTCCATATACGACTGGTGTTGTTAACCAGATTGGTAACTTAGGTCAGCGCAACATCATGCAAAACCTTGCACCTCAGGCGACCGCTGGTGGTGTAGGTTCTGGTCAGTTTGGATCTAAGCGCGGTTCAGAAGTTTTAGCGCAAACAATTCAAAATGCTAACCGTGACATTTTGGGTCAGCAAACTTCTGCGATGGACAAAGCGTATCAAAACGCAATGGAAGCCGCGATCAAGCAAAACCAACTGCAAGCGCAAATGGGTCAGACAGCAGGAACACTTGCTTCACAAGGTCAGCAGAATTTGACGCAAGCAGGTCAAGCGCAAGGTCAGTTAGCTTCAACAAATCAAGCGCTTGCTTTGGCGGACATCAATGCTCGCGCTACTTTGGGTGAGCAAGAACGAACAATCGCTCAGAACAAAGAGTTGTTCCCACTGAGCAACTTGTCTACGCTGTCTACGATCTTGCGTGGATACAACGTGCCTACATCTACAAAGACAACTGCAGAGATGTCTCCGCTGTCTGCGTTGGCTGGTATTGGTACTGGTGCGTTGGGTATGTTTACGCCCGGCGTTGGTGGCACAACTCCTTGGCAAAACATCAAGAACACTTTTGCTGGGACTGGTACGGCGAGCGATGTCGGGACGATTTACCCCGGCTTAGACACTACATTTAACACCGAAGGATCGGTGCAAGGCGGAACTTACACCGATCCTGAAACTGGCATCACATATGACATTGGGAGCACATAAAAATGGCTGAACAAAAACCATTACCACTGTCTTTAGCTACTGATCCTTCTAGGATCAATCCTACTGGTGCTTCTCCTGTAGATTTAAATGAGTATCAACAGTCGCTTGATGCGCAGATTAAAGCGCTTGAGCAACGCTATGCCAATCCAAACTATTTCAAAGTTGCCGCAGGGTTTTTGAAGCCACAGTTGGGTGGATTTTTTGCATCGTTAGGTTCTGCTTCTGAGGCTCTGGGAGAGAACGTTGAGCAACAACGTGCGGCACAACTTCCGATTGCTCAGATGCGCTCACAGCTTGCTCAATCAAAAATCCTCACAGGTCAGAACAAGACCCAATCGGATGAGTTTGAGGCATGGAGAACAAGCGGTAAACCAATGGACGAAGCAACATATGCTCGCATCGTTTCATTGCAACCTGAGTCTGCTGTTGCTAAAGCCGCAAAAGGCTTTTTTGATGCCGCACAAACAAGAGCAGGCACAACACAAACTAAATTGCAGACCGAAATCAGCGCTGTCAAAGCGGCTGGTGAAGATCCACGTATGTCTGCGTTGGCTGACATTTATTCGCCAACCGTTACGCCTGAAAAACGCAAAGCGGCTGAAGACGTTGTTATGCAGAATAGACCACCACAAATTGAAGCTGAAGTGTGGGCGGCGATGTCTCCGTATGATCGTGCTGAAGAGTTGCGTAGCTACACAAGAGCACAGCTTGAGTCTGGCATGGACAAAGAGAAATTGTCTTCTGAACAAGCGAAGAGCGCTATGGAACGTTTGCCTTTGTTGCATTCAATTCGTGAGACTGCGGTACAGCCCGGAATGGACAAGTTCCTTGGTGTATTTAAAGGTAATGACTTGTTGAGTATTGTCGGTAGAGCGGCGTCTGAGGGCAGAATTGCTGGTGGCAAGTTGACTGGCTTCGATGAGTACTACAAACAAGCTAACCTTACCAATGACCAAATTGCCACAGCGCAGAACTTGGTCAAACAGTTGGCTGAGTTGCAAGTTAAATCTGGCAACACAATCACCAACCCAACGGACATTGCGCGTGAGTTGTACGCGATGGCAACGCCCGGAACTGGCAACACACAGCGCTCGCTGTTGACGTTGGTTGATGCACTTGCTTACTCTGACAAGCATGCGAAAGATCGCCATGCATACGTCATTGAAGGCAAGATTCCCTCACGCAAGCTTGAGTCAAATGCTGTCTTGGATAAGATGGAGCGCGATTACATGGAGAACAAGTCAAAGCTGTTGACTTCAGACCCATTCCAACGCCCTGCTGATTGGATCTACAAGACATCATCTCTTGGTGACTATCTCAATCCAAAGGCTACTGCAGTTAATGCGCCTGCTTCTGCTCCTGCGGCACAAGCAAAACCTGCGACTGTTGAGCGCAAACCGCCTAAGGGTTGGAAGAAGATGCCTGACGGTTCTTTTGAAAGAGAATAATCATGTCAACAGTTGCTGACTACAACAATAACCCCGGGAATATCAAACCTCCCAAGGGCGTTACCTACGACGGTCAAATTGGTGTAGACGACCGTGGCTTTGCCATCTTTGAAAACAAAGACTATGGTCGTAAAGCGTTGATTAACGACATTGAAATCAAAATCAAAAATGGTCTGACTTCGCCCGAAGCATTCATCAATCGCTATGCGCCAGCAGGTGATGAAAATCCTGAAGAGGCGCGGATTAACTACAAAATTTATCTTGCTGACCAACTTGGCTTAAAAAGCACAGCAGAGAATTTTCCAAAAGACTCGGCTCAAAAGATTGCAGACGCAATTGCACAGTTTGAATCTGGTACTCGTGCAGAACCAACTACGACAGAAGCTCCACCAGCACCAAAGGCTAACTTTGACGCGCCTAAACTGGCAAGCTCAAACACTGAGGCTGGTGAAACGTCAACTGCGCAGGAAGTTCCTCCTTATGTTGGTGGCATCGTTGGTGGTGTAACAGGTGTGACTGCTGGCACATCCGCCGCGATTGCAAAAGCAAAGTACGATCTTGCAGTTGAAGCCTATGACAGAATTATGGGTAAAACAGGTAGTGTGCCAGAAACAGGTACAACGGCTGGTGAAAAGTGGGCGGCAAAGACTGGATACGGTAAAGGTAGCGGAACAGTGCAAGACGTTAGTTCTGCATACCAACGCTCTGCTGGCAAGGGAAAAGTTTCTAGCAAGCTAGACAAGCTGTGGGGAGTTGCTCAAGCGGGCGAAAATCCCCAACTGACTCAACGTTTAATTGACAGAGCAAAAGCCGCAGAACAAGTAACACAGGCTCCAAGCAAACTTGCCAAAGCCGCCACATATCTTGGTCGATTAGGATCTTTGCCAGTTGCTGGCGGTTTGATGGGCGCGGCGGCAGGCTTTGGTGCGGCGGACGCATATAACCGCTACAAAGCTGGGGAAAGGGGTGAGGCTATCGTTGGTGGCCTTGGTACCGCCGCGAGCCTTATGGCCCCGTATTTGCCCTCTATGGGGGCATTGCCAGTCACTGCTATTGCCGCGCCTTTGTACTTGACAGCATCTGATCGCATTAAGCGTTTGATAAAGCGTCCTGAAGAAATTCAACTTCAGGAAGACGCATTTGATGCTATGGGGAATCCTTTGCGCTAAGGTAAGCCCATACTAAAAACCAAAAGATTTGTGAAGTGATCACTGATCCGATAAGACAGAGAAGTAAGAATATCCAAAAGTTCATGATGAAGCCCCCACCGCCAAGTGGGGGTTTTTGTTTATGCGTTACGTCTAATCTCTTGAAGCTTGTCAGCTACAAAAGAGTTCATACTGCGAACAACCTTGACGCACTCCTGACGTTCTATTGCAACGATGGATGGCCTCGCGGCCTCAATAAATGCATGCGCAAGCTTCACAAGATCCTCTTCAAGAAAGTTGTAGTTCTCTTCGAGGGTTACGTTGCGGAAGGCTTTGTTGACTTGTTCTTTGTTAATCATTTTTGCTCCAGTGCTAGTTTCTCTGCGCGTTTCTTCGCAGTGTATTTTCTCATGTACTCAGCTTGCTTGGCTTTTTGAGCCAGAGTTTTGGGTTTCTTAGTCGTGACTACAGGAGCAAGCTTGGCTTCTAAGATTTTAATCTTTGCTTTTAAAAATGTGATCTCAGAAGCCGCGAGGCTCATGTCTTTAGTCAATCCTTCAACCAATTTAATCCGATCAAACAGATACTTCTTTTCTTCATTTGAAATAAACATATCACTCTCCAAATTTGTTTTTAAGTTTCCAGAATGTCAGCAAAGCTTGGAACATTGCCCAACCGCGCTGAAGCTCTTCTTCCGACCATTCGTGGATCTTGATCAAACCGTGGTTAGAAGCGGATGCAAAGACGTTTGCGCAACGTGCATTAGGTAAACCCAAGCCGATACGGTAAGCCGCCAACTGCATGAGGTTTTCATCGTATGCAGGGATGTCGTCGTCTACATCAAACTCTTTGGTCTTGGCGTCCAGAACGATGCCCAGAGGGGTGTCTTTAGACTGCTCTGTAAACAGGTCGGTCTTACCGCCAAAGCCTAACTCATGAGAGAACGAGATCTCCGTCCTCCACTCTTGGAAGGGGTGAGTCTTAAAATGATTGAACACCGACTCCTCAAACGCTTTGGCAATCGCTACGTGCTCGACGTTCTTGTCGCCACCGTACCAACGCTCAATGGACTCGTGGATACGGGTGCCACGTTCTGCGGCGCGTTTCCCAGTCTCTTTGGAGTCGGATACTACGCGAGCGATGAACTCCTTCTCCGTCTCTCCTTCGACCTTAGGTAAAGTAAGAGCCGCCAATAACAGTTGTTCGTTCTTCCAGACGTCCAGACCGGGCTTAGAGGCGACTTTCATCACCGTGGTAACCGACGGTACCAGATTCATCTTTCGGGCGTCCCTGAGGGTCGTAGGACGGTCTGAACCATCCTTCGCAGGTACTGTGTACTGTGGCTTACCGTTGTCAGCACGATACCAATGCACAGACTCCGCCGATCTAGCAATGATTGTTGTCATAATTTGTTCTCGTCCATCTTGTGATCACCACACCAGTCGTTTACAAAAACAACAGGGTAGCCGTTCATTGTTGGGGCATGACGTCTACAGCGCCCCAAGTGGTAAATGGGGTTTGGTGTGTCAATCGTCCCCTGCACAATGGTTGTTTTTGGAGCAAACCACATGCAAGTTTTGCAACTCATGTTCTGTGAGCGATGCGCCCAAGGGTCTTTTTGTTCAGTCATTTTGTATCCTTAATTCTTTGTGACGTTGTTTGTGGCAGGCTTGGCAAAGCCACATGACAACAAGAGGATGGTCGTAATCCTCGTGATGAGCGAGGGACTTGGCTTCAGCACATCTGACACAAGGTTGTCTGACCAATGTGCCGTTTTTAATTGCTCTGGCGACTTGACTGTGAGCCACGTTCCTACGGGCATCCTCCGCCCTCCATGCGCGTGTGATTTCTGTTGCCGCCTTGAGGCGCTTTGACTCTTTTCCACGCGCCCTGTCGTATTCGCGTATCTTTTCAATATTTTTATTCCTGTGGGATGTAGCATCATTTTTGTGGCACTCCTTACATTTGTTGAGATGTCCATCAGCCATTCGTGAGTGTTTGTAAAACTCAGTCAATGGCTTGACAGCTTTGCATTTAAAACATTCCTTCATGATTTGCTCCTAAAAGCACAATCATACCCGTTTTGACTAAAAGGGGATGTCATCATCTTCTTCAAAGGACGGTGCCTTAGACGCTTGTTGTGGGGTAGCTTTACCTTGGAGCTTTTCCCACTCAGGTGAAGCCATGATTTTCTTCTTGAGGTTATCGCTGAAGCTTTGGAACATCACCATGTCGGGTTCAGCTAAGGTGAACATTTCATTGGTGTTGATTGCGGCAGGTAATCCTGCGTTCTTGATCACCGCAGGAACGGGTGAGACGCCAGCGACGTTCACGTACATTTTGTTGTCGGCTCCCGGCTTCTCAATCACGTTCAGCATGCACCATGCACCAAGCACGTTTTTAAGGTCAAAGCGACGCATCTCTTCTTGCGTGAAGGGCTTACCCCTCCAAGACTGTAAATCGGCTCTAAGGTTTGCTTTCTCTGCCCATGAGAACGTGTAGTTCTTGAACATAGCGAACGGGCGACCATCCTTCATCTTGATGGGTGTACCGTCGTCATTAACGCCGTGGATTTCCCAACCAACCATGATTTTGTGAAGGAGTTTGCTGACCCCCATGTACTCTGATTTCTGAGTACCAAGGTCAATGATTCGGTAGCAACGCGCTAGGTGCATACCTGAGGGTGTAGATTCGAAAGAACCGCCCTTGTCTTCTACGATAAAACTGCTCATACATTTCTCCAGATAAAAACGTCCAAAAGGACAACAACTGCGCCGATAGCGCAAATAATGAATAAAAACTTGTCTTCAGAGTCGTAACCCATAATTTCTCCTAAACCGACAACATTGTCGTGACCGAACTATAACACAAAATTAAAGACAACAACAATATTTTTTGCTGTTGCACTTTAACGTCAAGTTACGATATAGTGTTTCGCATGACACTTAAAGAATATTTTTCCACCGAACCACGAGGGGCAAAGCTAGAGATGGCGGAGTATCTAAAGATCTCTCCAACGTGGCTTTCCTTGATCATGAATGGAAGTCGAAAGGCTTCTCCTGAGCTATCACTGAGGATTGAAAAGGCAACACAAGGGTTGGTTACGCGAACCGAGTTGCGCCCTGATATTTTCCTGTGATACGATAAACCATCGCTTGGCGGCGAATTTGGGTAAGCCCTAGACGGGACTCTGCTGGTACCCACCAGTCCGCCAACATCGAAAGATGAGAGTTCCGCCTAGGGCTTTTTTTTCCTTGGAGCAATTATGAAAGTTTTAAAGTTTAGCCAGATCCGAATTGACGGTGGCACACAAATGCGTGTTT
>Ga0247723_1001306_pt1 | contig 14819 bp, 21 predicted proteins | sample MSEWelMarce5H_FC_FD_189079 | JGI IMG/M metagenome (GOLD analysis project Ga0247723, IMG submission 189079) | Subsurface sediment microbial communities from gas well in West Virginia, United States - MSEEL Well Study Marcellus 5H_FC | ecosystem: Environmental > Terrestrial > Deep subsurface >...
CAATATGGCAGACATGAAAACAAAACAACGAAGAACTAATATTTGCGTTGGTGAAGCTAATGGTCGCGCTAAATTAACAAAGTATCTGGCAAATCAAATACGCACTCAAAGACAAAATGGCAAAAGTTTAAAAGAACTTGCTTTGGAATATTCGGTTGGGCTTTCTACTATCAGCAGAATTTCAAGATTGGAGAATTGGAAATGAATATTCAAACATTGTTAAAAACCAATGTAAATGAACATACAGAAAAGAAAAATAATCTTACTTATTTGTCATGGTCATGGGCTTGGGCTGAAGCATTAAAAGCTGACCCATTAGCAACTTTTAAAGTTGAAATGTTTGGTGATAAATGCTTTATGGACATTAACGGCACAGCAATGGTTTGGGTTACTGTAACAATATTTGGCAAGCCAATGACTTGTCAATTACCAGTTATGAATTATAAAAACCAAGCCATTCTTAACCCCGATGCTTTTCAAGTTAACACCGCAATTATGCGTTGCATGACTAAAGCATTGTCATTGCATGGGTTGGGTCTGTATATATATGCTGGTGAAGATTTGCCTGATGACGATGGCAATGCGGCAAGCAAGCCAACAACAAAAATATCTGCCACGCAAGGCGAATGGGACAAGCTAAAACCTGACCGCCAAGCAGTTGTGCAAGCTGTTTTAGATGCCATCATGGAACGTGTTGTAGCTGATGACATTCATGGGGCTTATGAAAACTATACAGGCATTGAAGACCAAGACGAAAAAATTGCGCTTTGGTCAAAGCTGGATAGTAAAGTAAGAAGTGCAATAAAAAAGCAAGCTGAATTAGCAAAGGAAAATAAATGAGTGAATTTATAGATTTCTCACAACATAAATTTTTTGAAGTTACTGCCCACCTTGGTGAATACACCAACGCACAAGGTGAGAAAAAAAAGAAGTATCAAAAAATTGGTGTAATTCATGACAGTAAACATGGTCCAACTTTAAAACTGGATTTAATTCCAATGCAATGGAATGGCTATGCGTACATCAATGAGCCATACGACAAGGAAAAGCCAAAAGCTGAACCTAGACCCAATCGCAACAGCGATATTCCCGATGACGATATACCTTGGTAAAGGAAACAAAATGAAAAAAGTATTGCTCGCCCTTTGGTTTGCCGCCAGCACCACAATGGTGTATGCCGCTTGTTCTACCCACACCTACACAGTAGATGGGCGAATGGTGACTTGCACCACTTGTTGTTATGGAAACAACTGCAACACAAACTGTTTTTAAATATCGGCGCATGAGCAATCTGTAAGTCGCCAAATTAAAAAGGATTGAAAATGAAAAAATTATTGTTCTTAATTTTGTTAACAGGCTGTGCCAATAAGTTAATTTTTGACCCTAAGTCAAGCACAAACCCCGCAAACTTTTTTGCTGACCAAATGGAATGTGAACGCATATCCGAGCAAGTCAGTTACCCCGAAGAAATGGCTAAAGCCGCAGTTATCCAAGGCGGTGCATCCGCATTGCTTGGTGCTTTGTTAGCCAGCAAAGGAGGCATATCGCCCAAGCTAGGGGCAACTAATGGGTTTATATCAGGCGCGGCAATCGGTAGCGGTAGCGGCGCTTATACAACGCAACAACGCAGGCAGAGCATTGTTCGTAATTGTTTGTCGGGTCGCGGTTACAAAATTTTGGAGTAATTAAAAATGATTGATGAAATATTAGATGAACACAAAGAACAATTCAGCGATGAATTTTTAAGCTGGATTCCTGAGAATTACCACATTTGGATGGCGTTTGAACGCGAGGCATACAAAGTAATTGATGCTGGCTTTAAGCATTACTCAGCGCGGGTAATCATTGAAGTATTACGCCATCATTCTGCATTGGCTGAAAAGTCATCATCAGGCTGGAAGATTAACAACAACATCATTCCTTATATTGGCAGACTGTTTGCGTTGGTTAACCCGCAACACGCAAGCCTGTTTGAATTTCGGCAAACATATCGACCAGCAAAGGATGGGTTTTTAAGATGACACAAGATGAAATCATTGCGATTACAAGAAAACTTAGGATATGTGAATTAACTAGCAAACCAAAACAAGATATTCACTATTCATTAACCATTCACGAGATGCAAACCTTTGCCAAACTTGTAGCCGCCAAGGAAAGAGAAGCCTGTGCAAAGGTGTGTGAAGAAGAAGGGTTGCTGTGGGGACGGCGTTACGCCACCGCCATCCGAGCAAGGGGAGAAGCATGACACCACTGATTAAAGAAATGGTCAAAATGGTGTCTGTTGCTAACCTTGACCCAACGCAGATGCAATGGTTTGATTTGTCACCAGCAATTTCAAAGCATATTGGCGCAGACCCAAAGCGTTATCTCTTGCATCCAGCACCATACAAAAACATGATGTTGTGTGGTCAAACCAAGACCAATGGAAAATTTATGCTTTCGGTTCTTTCTGAATCAGAAGCCACCATAGTGACGGGCTGGTTGTTGTTCCCAACAGAATACAAGCCACTTGGTTCGTTCTTGTTTGCTGAACATAATGGCGAGCCAAAAACTGGGGAAGTTGACAAACCAATTGACCCTAAAGACCAAGCCATGATGTGCAGTATTGTGGCTATGTTTTACGCATCGCTGGATACCAAGGTGGAAGCGTATGTGCCAACAGCAAAGGACACATTCACCAACCGCAGAAAAATTAAAGAAGGCAAGTTACCTACCTATGACTGGCACACAGTTGTCATCGAGCCGCCAAAGCCAAAACAAGAACATCAAGGCGGCACACACGCAAGTCCACGCAGACATCAAGCAAGGGGTCATTGGCGCACCTACAAATCTGGAAAGCGTGGATGGGTAAGTGAGTGTTGGAAAGGTGACGCAAGTAAAGGGACAGTGTTTAAAGATTATTTGATAGGGGACAACAATGATTGAAGCACAACAAGTTGTATCGCCTTTGGCGGCAATGAAACAAGCATTGGAGGCGTTGGAAGCGTATCAACTTAATGGCAGTGTTCAACTGTTTGATGTTGCCATCACATCCCTACGCCAAGCCATTGCAGAGTTGGAAAGCCAAGAGCCTGTGGCTCACTCTGTCATAAGTGGCGCATTGTTTGACTTTATGGGCTGGCTTACATCACGCAAAGAACGCATTGTTTTGTCCTCTGCTGATAACGCATCACCCGCAGTAGAAGCCATCACAGAGTTTGCAAGGATGCGTAACTTGTCGCTAGATGATGCCAAGGTACAGGATTGGCACACCTCCCCACCACAGCGCACATGGGTAGGGCTGACTGATAAAGAGATTACTGTTTTGTTTGGGCCGTTTCCAAAATATCCTAGTGAATGGGATGACCCTGATTTTTATAGGCTAACCCAAGCCATTGAAGCCAAACTCAAGAAGAAAAACACATGACAGCAAATGAACACTTTGACCGCATTTTTTCTAGTGACCTAAACAACGCAATGAATCGCATCATGTTTGTTGCTGGCTATGAAGCGGCGCTTAATGAAGCAATGGACAGAAGCAAAACTGGTACTTTTTCTGCTTATGGCTTGGCGCTAAATATGTATACTGAAAGCGTCAAAGAAGACTTGGAAAAAATCAGAGAAAAAAATGCGAAAGCGACAAATAATGAAAGCTAAAAATGCCTTTGATTGGCAAGGTGAGCCAAGCATTTACAGCACAGACAAAGACTTGCGGAATCATGTCATTGGTGTAAAGTCTACGCAAACCGCAAGGGAAAAATTGGTTGAAAATTTAGCCAAAAAAAAGTCCATTACGATTTACAGCACCGCAAGAGACCAAAAGGAGAAAAAATGATTGCAACCCTTTTTGCTATTTTTCTTGGTGGATTCATCACAATCGTTACCTTTATTTGCCTTGCTTATCTGCTTGCCCATTTGCAAGACTCAGACCGCGATTAAGCTAGGTTTTGCGCTTGGCTTTCTACCTCGGCTACACGCCTTGACCAGCCTTTGCCAAATGTGGCAAAAGTTGGCAGGGCTTGTAAGAATGCCAGCCGTTCTTCGCTGAATCGCTGAATGATTAAATCAGGCGCTACGGCTTCGCAAGCTGTCAGGGTCATGTTGCCTATCACTCCATCATCATCAACGCCCACAGCCCTTTGTAGTAGCTTTGCGGCACGTTTAACGCCGCTATTCACAGCGCAGTCAAACACGCACAAGTCAACGCCATGCGGTAATTTGTCGCCATACACTTTGTCCCAATACTTTGCCTTGTAAAGCGGCGCAACCATTTCAGGTGTTAAGGCTCGCATCTCAGCTTCACCTACTGGATGACCTACCCATTCTTCCCAAACTCTTTTTGTAACGCCTAAGTTGGTCATACCGCCGGGGTCTTTCGAATGGTTTACATAACCTCCCTCATGTTTAAGCAAGGCTTTCAATGCGTCATCAAAGTTGGTCATCATTTCATCATCCCTTTCATAGTGTCGGTCTTGTCTTTGCTTGATTTGCTTGAGCCAAAAAAGAAACTAATTATTGTTGCCACCGCTGTACCCAACAAGAAGCCCAAAATAATGTCGGCAAAATGGGTGTTGTCTTCGGGTATTGGCAGGAAAGTAACTGCCGCAAAGTATGAGCATGAAGCCACAGCCCAAAACCAAGCAAACCAATAAATGAAATGCTTGCTAAAAACATCGTCTTGAGTCAGCGCAACTTCTTGCATATGTCTTGCAGAAGCGCGGTCTGCGTTTTCTAACTCAAACTGTTTAAGGTCAATTTCTGCCAGCTTCATTGCGGCTTCGGGGTCGCCAGCAATCGCCTTAGCTACGCTTTCCACGCTATCAGCCACGCCAAATTTGTCAGCCATAGCTTTGACTGCCGCACCGCCCAATGGACCAGCAACAACAGTTGCAAGGCTAGGGGCTACGCTTTTCAGTAGGTTGAGTAGGTTGTCCATCATTCCCTTTCTGCTTGTTGATTAGACGTTGCATTACTTCTTGCTGTCGTTTGGTTTCTTGCTTTGCTTCCAGTATGTCCAAATACATTGACCCCATTATCGGCAAAAGAATGCCGAACACAATGACCATGCTGATAAATGCAATTATGAACCCCACTTCGCTATTCTCATTTGTCGGATTGCTAGGAACAGGAGGTGGAGGTATGTAATAACTATCATTGCCGCCCCGATTATTAGAGCCTTGTCTTGGAGGTTGCTTAACATTTTTCTGCGTTGCCATGCCGCTTGCCTCGCTTTAGCTTCAGCCTCTAGACGTTCCTTTTCTGCCGCTTCGCGTAACCTTGCAAATTCTTCCTCGTATCGTGTCCACACCGCACCAAGCGCAGGGTCAACATGATAGATAAGGAATTCGCGTAACTCTACTGCTTGACGTTCTAATTCTATTTGGTTGAATACATTTTCCAATGCTTGCGCTTGCATGGATTTATTCTTGGGTGGATTGCGCTTTTGTTCTTCGGTTTCTTTTTTGACTTCTTCGTGCGCTTCAAAGAATTGCCCTATGTAGCCCGATATTTCTTTGGTGATTTTGTGGACTTCACCGCCAGTTTGTTTTATGTCTTTGTAAAGAGCAACGCCTTGCTTGATTGCCGCTATTGCGGAAAGCGCCAGCGTGAAAGGGTCAATTTTTTACCCCTTTTTGTTAAGGTAGAACCAAGCGCCGCCAATAATCAGAATCAAAAAACCTTTGGTGACCCAACTTACAAAAGTTTTGAACGCTGTTTGCTTGGCATCGCGCCATGACTCAAGCAAGCCACGCAGTTCTTTAACATCTGTGCCAGCTTCATCATCGTGCAAGCCAATGTCAGCTAATGCCCTCTTTGCGCCCCACTCTGCCGCCTCGCGCAACATATCTTTCAGTTCTTCATCAGTAATATTGCGGACAGTTTTAATGGGTGAAGTCATTTTGTTACCTAAAGAATTTGCCGACCATCCAACAAACTACGCTGTATCGTTCGCCCTCTAGCACATCTTCTACGCCGTGCATGATGAACGATGGAAACACAAGCACAGTTCCTTTGCTTTGTGGTGGGTAGTATTTGTCTTGACCATTCTGCAAGAAGAACTTTCCACCCTTGAAATTATCGTTGAGGAACGCTAATACAGTCAACTTCCGACACTCATCGCCGTGCTGGATAAAGGTGTCTACATGGGCTTGATACCGACCACCAGCAGGGTAAGCTAAAAACTCAGCTTGGTTGGCATGGGTAATGTCAAACTTCCAAGCTTGATGGTTTGCCCATAAGCCAGCCGCCGCAAGTCTGCCGCCAATGTCCTTGTATGTCGGCAACATTACCCGCTTAACATTTCTTATTTCTAAGTTAACTTCACCCTCACCGCTTCCAATGACAGGCGGCTCTTTAGGTATTTCATCCTTGGTGTAAAGCCTGATTAATGAATCGCAGGCATCGCTTGTCAGAATGTCGCTGTATACCCAATGGCGCAATTCTTCGGGCGGTGGCAAGTTAAGCGCGGGTCGTTTGTCAAACTTCCATTCAGCGTGTTTGCCATCAGCATCTACATAATGCAAAAACACTTGCGCTTGCCATTTGCCCTCTGTGTATGGTTCGCGCCAATGGTGCTTTTCTATGCCTCTGTACAGCACAGCATCGCCTACTTCCATGTCTATGCGGCTTGCATTTTGCTTTCCCTCATCGCCCATGTAAATGCCCCATACATTACCCTCAAAGCCAAGGGTAAGGGTTGCGCTAATCTCACAGCTTTCGCGGTCTGTATGGCACTCTAAAACATCGTCAGGCGCATATAGGCGAGCATAGGAATAAGTTGGATAAAGGCGCTTGCCTGATGCCTTTTCAAAGTGCGGCAAAAGGTCAACCAGCAATTTGTCAAACACCATTGCGCCATGTACAGCTTGAGATTTTGGGCATTGGTCATCTTGCGTTGTTTTTTGTTGGGCAACAAGACGCTGTAACTCTGCGGTTAACTCAGCGCATGATTCTTTTGCAAGAAAATTTTTTAGATGCACATATTTTTGTATGGCAAATTGGCTAAGTTGGTTGCACATAAATCATCCTTCTGTAATGTCTTGTAATTTAATTGTATTGTCTGTTGGGTCAAACCAGTACACATCAAATGGAACTTGGTTCGGGTCTAAGTCTGTTGGGAAATCTACCCATTGCAATTCTTCAGAAACAGGGAAAATTTTTTCTTCTTCAATAACTTGCGCCACGCGATACCCAGTTTTCCTTGGTTCGATTGTTGAAATAAGTGCCTTCATCAATAAAACTCCTCAATGATTACAACTCCTGCCGCACCAGCGCCGCCGGGCGCGACAACTGTTATTCCGTTGCTGAATGAAGCACCACCACCACCACCGCCGCCATAATTTTGACCAGCTTGCCCCGGTTTTATTGGTCCAGGACTAAGCATAAAAACGCTGACTGCACCGCCGCCTAATACTGAGCTGCCTCCTTGCGCGCCAAATGCTCTTACAGCTGTAATTGCGTATCCCCAACCTCCACCGCTTCCACCAATATTTGATTGACCACCACTTCCAATTCCACCAGCGCCGCCAGCGTTACCCGAACCTGTTATAGATGGACTTCCAGCAGTTCCACCCGTAGCTGATATTACTGTTGCTGGCGCGACTCCAAAAGAAGATGTTGCGCCTGCGCCTCCTACTGTATATGGTTGTGGACCGGGCAACGATGGTGCAGGATAAACTCTGACAGACGCACCACCGCCACCACCGCCACCTGCGCCACTTGATACCTGAGCAGGTGTTGGTCCAGCAGTTGCCGAACCACCATTACCACCGCCGCCAACCACAGTTACTTTGATACCTTTTATTGATGGTGACTTTGTCCAAGTACCGGGCGATGTTGCAACTGTGTAAGTTTGCAAAGCGCCGCCAGCCCCTGCCGCCGAAACCCAAGCAGTACCATCCCAAGTAACAACATTACCCGCTGCTCCTCCAGCCAAAGCTGTCATTGCCGCAGTACCAGCACCGACAAGAATGTTTCCTGATGCCACAGACGCAACGCCTGTGCCGCCATTAGCAACTGGCGTTTGGTTGTATAAACCCACAGCCGCATTAAGCTGTCCGCTTGTGTTTACATTGTTTGCAAGTTGTGAAAGATTGAATGCTTGTGTCATGCCGCCCCCGTGCCGTTGTAAGTTTGTTGAACAAGAACTGTTGTGTTGTTGTTTGGTGTTGGCACAAGCGTATATGAGCCTGTTGCCGTTGTGTAATCTACGTTATGGTCATAATAGCAACCATTACCCGATAATTCAAAATAAAGCGGGTCATAAGAATACGAATAAACTGCTTGACCATTAATTGTGAATGTTGATACCGCCGCAGGCAAACCATTTGGTACACCTTGATTGTTTGGCGCAAACTGAATTATGGTTAATGTGCCTGATGTTGTATTTGGAAAATTGTTGATTGTGTTGCCTACTAAATCATAGTCTTGGTCATTAACAATCGTGCCATTTAAATACAGCAATTCTGAGCCTGAAATAAGTTGATAGGTTGTTGGGGTATAGGAAGACACCGCAGACAATGAAGCTGTGTATCTACTAAATGATGGGTATGTTGAGCCAAGCGCCCGATACCGATAAATAGAAGCGCCAGCAGTAGCGGTAAATGCCGCCGTAAACACAATTTGTTGCGTTGTGTAATTAATGCTGGAGACTGTGTATTGCGTAGGCGAGCCTGTATTAGCAAAAGTTATTAAATCACCAGCGTTAATAATTTGATGCGGCAAGTTTGTATAAGTGAGAGTTGTTGTGCCTGTTCCGCTTGAGTACAGCAAACCTAAACTTTCGTAAGTTGCTGATGTTGCGGTGCTTCTAAACGAAACGCAAGCCACATAATCGCCTAAATCGCAAGCGGTGTTCATTGTGAATGTTGTGCTTGTCTCTGTGTATTCAGTCGTGTCCAGCAAGATGCCGTTGCGGTAAATTAAATCTTGACCAGTAATGTAGCCAGCCTGTCTTGCTGTTGGCGTGAATACAGTTTGTCCAGCCGTTGCGCTGAAATCTTCCGATGTGTAGTAAAAACCATCGGGCGGTATAAGCCCAACCACGCGACCATAAATGTCAATAGTTAATGTTGAGCCTGAGCCTGTGTAAGTTGGTGCGCCACCAAAATCTAAGAATGGCGCAAGAGAACCGACAAGCGTTCCATCAGGATTGTTTGATATGGCAATTTGCGATGAGCCGACAGTTGTTGTTCCTGTGCGGGTAAGCTGACCAGTACGAATATCCAAATCAATGTAGTTTGTGCCATCAGGCAAAGCCGACCAAATTGAATTGTCAAAAGTGCTTGCTGGAACATACGCCGCTGTTGATGCCGCATATTGCGCTGGCGCTGTGCCAAAGCTAAATCGTCTACCTGTGCGATTGATAAAGCAAAGTTTATTGACTGAGCCAAAAGTAGGTTGCGCTAAATACCATGTGTAATTTGCTGGATTACTACTGTATGTACTTGATGCAGAGTTATACAAGCCATAGTAATTTTTGCCAATAGGTGAACTAGAAATGTTTGTGCCAACCAAATCATCGCCATACGCAACAATGATGTATTGTTCGCCGTAAGTGAAAGTTGTTGGTCGCCATTGGAATACAGTAGATGCAGAACTAAACACACTTGAACCAATGCCATTGACCATGCGTGTGAAGAAATACCAATTGCCAGCGGCAATATCTGTCAGCGTTACAGTCAATGCGGTAGACGGCAAATAAGGCGTTCCATCAGACTGCAAAGCACTTGTTCCAGCATAAAGCCTTTGCGCCGTTGTAGGGCTTGCATAAGCGGAATACCAAATTTCCACATAGTCAACAATGCCAGCGGTTGAAGTTGTGAAGTTAAGCGTAAAAGATGGCGTACCAGCATTTGGTGATTGGCTTGCTACTGATGGCGCAGAGATTGTTCCAAAAGTATTTGGGCTTGGCAAACCAGTATTTGGCGATGGCGTGTATTGAGTTATGTTTTTGTCATCGTATATGGCTGAGTTATATTCTTGTAGTGAAAGGCTTGCGGTAATGCTTCCATCATCGTTAAAGTTTTCCACAACTTTGCTGATTCGAAATAACTTAGCTGTCCAACCATAGTTTGTATTTGTTAAGCTGACAATATCGCCAGCCTCTAATTGCAAACCTACATAACCAATGACTAATTGCAGGTTTAAATCTTCACGGCAAGATTCAAGAAAGCGAGTCGCAAGATATTGCGCCCGAACATTGTTGTTAACCAAAGGTAAGCTAATTGATTGCTTGTTAACTGGTTCATTAGGGTAAAGCAAAGACGGATTAACAACCGCCAAGTTGTATGTGGATGTATTAAAGCTATCTTGTGCGGTGCTGTCGGGAAACTTAACCTCGGCAATATTGAAAGATGAAGAAATATCCAATGGGCTTACATTTATTGGACCAATGATGTTGCTGTCATCTAATGCCATAGCAACTGTATAGGTCGGGCTTTGTACTATTACGCCCCATGTGCTTGTGATTTCGTTGTAGCGCAATAAACAATCACAGCTTGTTGCCATGTATTGCAAATTGGTCATGATTGGTTGGTCGGTTTCCAATGCGCCATCAAATCTAAATCTTGGTTGGGTAAAAGAATTGCCTAAATAATCTGTATATGTAAAAGAACCAGCGCAGTAAGCATTAAGCGCGGTCAGGCTTGCGCTGTTAATGTTTGCCGTAGGAATTGCCGCACCATAGCGAGTTGAAAAAAGATAATCGCTGAAGCAATCACCCGGTGCGCTTCTGCTGTTTGTTATTTGGAATTTTGTTTGTTGTATCCCAACAAGATTTGCCGCCGCTGAATATTTAATTTTAATAATTGCAAACGCACAATTGGTCATTTGTTTAGTTGTATCCCATTGATACACTAAATTTGTATTGCCCATTACTTGTGGGCTATACGCATAAAAACTGCTGTTTGTTGGGTTAGTTGAGCCGTTTCTGTAAAGATAAAAAGAAAGCAAACCAGCAACTGAAGTATCGTATAAGCCAGTTGATTCATCTAGCAATGAAGCAACATCGTAGCCATTACCAGCAAATATAACTCTTTTGCCGCCCCAATAAATGTTGCCAAATGTTATGGTATCAGGCGCACCGCCGCTTTCTGTGTTTGTAACTTCAGACAATGCCAAACAATAGTAAAGCGTTTGGTTGTCGCTTGTTATGGATAGGTCAGTAATGATGCCGCCGACATAAGCAGAGCCATACACCACAGGAATTTTGTTGTCGCCTGCTGGCGGTATTTGCAAACGATTGCCCGGATTTTCTTGGTCGCCTAAAGTTGAGTTATACGCGCCGCCTTTATCTGCGCCATATGATTTTGCAATAATCGCAGACGCAACCATATTAACGGCAAAAGCCGTTACATAAAATGCAGTTGTACCAGCTACAAAAAATTGGGCGGCAACTATTGTTCCGGGCATGGTTATTTAATCCAAGTTTCCTCTAGCTTTTCAAAGCCGAACTTTTCATACGACAAGTCGGGGCTGTTTATCATTTTACTGATTGAGAAAAATTGGATGCGGTTTTCTTGCTTCCATTCTTCACATTGTTGTATGTAGCCATGCAATAAACGATGCGCCAATTTGCCGCCTCTATGCGCTTCATCTAGCCAAAAGGCAATCTCGCTGACTTGAGTGACCTCAGGATTCCAAATGTTTGGATGCTGTGCGGCAATCACCATGCCAACTGCCTCGTCATCTTTTTCAGCAAGCAAGATAAATCCAGCGCCAGCCAATATGTTGCCAATTAGTTTGTCTATGTGTTCGCGGTTGTTTGCGTCTTGCAAAAATTTTGTTGGCGCTTTTTCTCGGTAGCTTTTCAGCATCCGCACAATTGCCTCAAGGTCAAATTTGTTAGCTTGTCTTATCATGTAGTCCATCCTATTTTGTCTTGCCAAAAGCGTAGTTAATTGTTTGGATAAAGTTTACCCTGTTCATACTTGTGTCAGCGGGGTTGTAAGTCTGCCAAGAATTATTGTTTGTGTATCGCCCTGCTGTTCTGTTTTGCAAAATTAACTGAATACTAGATGCGCTGATTGTGATAACCCCAACATAAGCCCTTATGTCTTCGCTAAATTGCTCGCTGATACTGAAGCTGTTAACAAAGCCATTAAAGAATTGATACAAGCCGCCTGTGCCGCCAGTTGTTATTAGGTCGCCATTGGCATCAAAAAAGCCGTGCCACATTTCAATCTCTGAACCTTTAAGTCCAGCGCCTAAAACAATGGAAAGGTTTGCCGTATCAACACCAACAAGCGTGACTGTTGTTTCGTTTGCCGTGCTTTTAATGTCACGCTGTGCAGAGCCAATACTTACAAGTTGACTTAACCCTGTAAATGGGCTTGCGTCTACTGCTGGAACTGTAAGCGCCGTTGGCGTTGTGGCAAACCGATAAGTTGCCGATGCCGTAGTTAGCCGAACAAAGTCGGCATAGCGAATAACATTTGTCCCAACAACAGGCGCGATTACATTCACAGCACAACCTCATATGCGTTAAATGAGCCATCCCAAGAAATAAAAGAATCATTGGTCATTGGCACAAGCGTATAGGCTGGATATTCGCGCAATACAACAGGGAAAGTGATGCCTGTATAGGTTGACCCACCCAAGGCGGTTGTCGTGCCGTATTGACCGATTACAGCGGGTAGTTGGCTGGATACTGTGGTCATGATTGTGCGATGAACTGGGATGGTTACAGATGCGCTTCCACCACGCTGAACGCTTGCTGTTGCTATGTACGAATAGCGGTCAATCTGTATAAAATCGCCAGCCTTAACAATGTACAAAGATGAACTGATGCTAGGCAATGTTCCAAGAATAATGTTTTTGCCTGTTGTGCCAACTTCAATAGTCGTTGCGTTGGCTTGAACGCCACTCATGTCGCCTTGATAGGCAATGTAGTTAACCCATCCAGTTGTGCCAAAGTTAATGTATTGCTCGCTGATGCGGTCAGCCGTGCGGAGTGTAGACAATACGCCGCGATTGGTGCTGTACTGCAAATAGTTCATCGGCTTAATGGTGAACTGGAATGGTTGCACAGTCAAAATTTCGGATGTGCTGATACGCATATTGCGCGAAAGCATTTGACCAGCAAACTTGTGGTCATTGATTGATACGCTTTCGGCAATGGCTAGAATTGATTGCAGACTCATGGTTTACCTCGTCACAGGTACAGAACGATTGGCAGATTGGTATGCGCCCCATACCGCTTGTTTGTTTCTTGCCAAAAATTGTGTGCCGCTTTGTGTATCAATAGCGTTCATGCTCGCAATGTATGGTCCATTGTAGTTAATGGTTTGACCGCCACCCATTGCACTTGCAAGCTGATTGTTTGGAATGATTGTGCCAGCGGTGCGAGGAACAAACAATTCGGGTCCACGTTCACCAACTAAAGATGGCTGATTTACTGGCGGCATTCCACCATCGGCAAAAGCCGCCACAGGTGCTTCAACTAAAGATACGCTAGGAGTACCGCCACCAAAAGCGCCATACAAGCCTTTCATCATGCTCATCATTGCGGCTCTTGCTTGAATCAAAATCATGTCTTGAATCAGGCTTCTTGTGAAATCTTTAAAGTTAAATTTGCCGTTGCGTACAAAATTAGATAAAGCGCCATCCATGCTACTCATCAAAGCATTGAACGATTGCCTGCCAATCTCTAACTGATTCGGCATATTGCGAATAAAATCATCAAAGCCTTTGCCAAAACCTTTTTGTTGTGAACCTTCAACTTCAGACCGAGTTAAGTCTAGAACTTCCCGCGCCTGTTGGATTGACCTATCGCGCAATGCTTCTTCGCGTTGCATGAATTCAATTTTCTTTTCGCGTGTTAAGTTTTCTTGATTTTCAATTTCATAAATTCTGTCAGCATATTTGTTGCGTATGCTTAAAATTTGTTGTGCGTAATCTATCTCATAAGAACGCAAATGCAAATTATTTTTTTGCAACAATGCCATCTCTCTGTCGCGGTCTAATTGCTGATTAGACAATCGGAAATATTCGCTTTGTGATTGCGCGGCTTTAGCTTGTTCTTCTACATACTTCGCCCACTCATCTGCCGATTCTTTTATGGCTCGCTGTTCTTCCTCGTAACCTTGCGCTGTTAAAGCAAGTCTACGCTTCAATAATGCTTCTGCTTCTGCCTCTTGTTTTTTGCGTTCAGCTTCTGCTTTTGCCCTTAATGCCTCTGCTTTGCTGTCAACGCCAAGAACTGTTTGGCGTACAACTTCTTCGCCAGCTTTTGGTCTACCGCCTTTAGGGTAAACATCTGTGCGGATGCCGCGCCTGCCGCCTTCCAAGTCGCTGTCAAATTGTGCTTGTGCTTTTCTTTGATTTTCCAAAAACCTTACATATTCTTCATTTAATTTTTTTACTTCTGCATAACCAGCGGCAGATTCGCCGTAGGTTTGCATGATTAAAGAAGTGCCAGCAATCTTTTCAAAACCTTTGCCTAACGCTTCTATTGCTTGTCCTGCGCTGAATGCGTTGCTTGCAATAGAGTTAAACAGCTTGTTCAGCATTGTCAGCTTCGGAAATGCCTCTGCTGACATTTGATTGTTGATTGCACTCAGGCTCGGACCAAGTGCTTCAACAAAAGCTAATTGCAATTTGCGGATTATTTTTTCAAAGTTGTCCCAAGTCTTTGCACCTTCTTTTACAGCTTCCACTTGTTCTCTTGTGGTCTTGCTTGTGTTTTGCATTTGCTGTGCAAATGTATCTAACGCAACACCTTTGGCGGCTTTGGAGAATAAATCCATTCCCCTTGCGCCTCGCGTAATTTGGTCTTCAATACCTTCTAAACCTCTTAACGCTTTGCCAAGCAATTCTTCTTGCGATAGTCTGCCAATATC
>Ga0247723_1001307_pt1 | contig 14808 bp, 25 predicted proteins | sample MSEWelMarce5H_FC_FD_189079 | JGI IMG/M metagenome (GOLD analysis project Ga0247723, IMG submission 189079) | Subsurface sediment microbial communities from gas well in West Virginia, United States - MSEEL Well Study Marcellus 5H_FC | ecosystem: Environmental > Terrestrial > Deep subsurface >...
TCTCCTTATAGATAGTGATGCGATTGCTCCCACGATGACCGAGGCAACAACTACTGTTTGTGATTCTTGTCTTTCTGTATTGGACATATCTGCCCCGATATTTCCTATCGCCACAAGCGCCTTAGCAGGGTCGGTAAAAATTGCTCCTACTAATTCGGATGGGTTTGCTACCAACTCAAGGGCATCAGCAACCTCGGCTGTGATGACGATTGGCTCGCCACTTTCATCAACGCGGGTTTCAACTGGTGTCTCTGGAGGCAAATTCTCGTAATCAATTCCCGCTTCAGCGATTGCTGCTGCTGTTACTGGAGCGCCATCGAACTGAGCAATAATCGCTTCGGCTACAAGTTCTTTCTCTGCTTCGGTAAATTTTCCATCCTCAGAAAGAGTTTCTGAAAGATTATTTACTTCGGCTTGGGTGATCTCACCATCGGCTGAGAGTGCATCAAGAATTAAATCTTCTTCGGCTCCAGTTAAAGCGCCGCCATCTGAAAGAGTTTCAATCAAGGCTGTCGCTTCGGCTTCGGTAACCTTTCCATCTTCCATCAATGAATCAACTACCGCTTCAGCATCGGCGGGTGTAATCTTTCCATCCGCTAAAGCATCATCAATAACTTCGGAGGTTTCTAATGGTTCAGGAGACGGTTCTTCTATTGTCGGTGGTGGCTCTACTGGCTCTGGCTCTGGCTCGGGCGCTGGTTCTAGCGTTTCAACTGGCTCGATTGGAGGCTCGATTGAAGGCTCTGGCTCAAGAATTGGTAGAGGCTCGATCGGCAATGGTTCTGGCTCAGGCTCGGGAATGGGAGTTTCATCGGGAGTCGGGAAAGGCTCGGGAGATGGAATAGGCTCTGGCTCTAAGGTAGGTATTGGTTCAGGTTCAACTGCGGGAGGTAAAGGCGATGGCAAAGGTGTGGGTTCAGGTGTGGACGGCGCGGGTTCCTGGCTCGGTTGAGGTTGAGGAGACGGACTTAAAGAAGGTTCAGGGCTTGGAATCGTTGCAGAAGATGATTCCGATGTTGGTGAAGGAGACGGCTCACTCGGAGTGGGCGATGGTTGCGGACTGGTCGCGGTCTCCGTTGGTGTCGGTTGAGGAGACGGTTGAGGTTCTACCGCCGTTGGAGAATCCCCAAATCCAAGACTGACCGCTAAAAATTTATATGTTCCACCGCAAGGGTCACCAAAAATATCATTGACCGCCATAATTGTTGCAATGGCTTTTCCTAAAAATACTTCAGCGACTTTTTCTGCTGAACTCGGTTCGTGACATTCACCGATCGAATATCCATTGGGTGTTCCATAACTTGCAAATATAACCGAGGTGAAAATCTTTCCAATAGGTGCAGAGAGAGTTAGACCCTCTCCCTCACTTGCACTACCATTCACAGCATCCACTTGAGTAGAAGGAGAAGGCGATGGAGTTTCTATTGGTGTCGGAGATGTTGGGCTTGGCGTTGGTGTCGCTGTTGGGTTGGTGGTGGGCGATAAAGAAGGTTCAGGACTTGCGCTTTGAGAAGAAGTCGGAGAAGGCGTACTGGATGGAGAAGGTTCAGGACTTGGAGAAGGAGTTACGGTTGGAGAAGGCGAAGGCGAAGGTTCGGGAGATGGTGTCGGAGTAGGCTCTGGTTGAATCAACGAATAAGTAAGGGTCGGACTGCACATCGTTGGACCGTAGAATCCAGCCCAAAATCCGTTATCAATACCGCCACCCAATAAAACAATGTGGGTGATGTATCCCGTGTAGCCAGATTGCAAAGTTACATTTTGCGTTTCTAACTCTCGTCTGTCATAAGTCATATCTTCAACCAAAGAATCGCCGTTATACATTCTGAAGGCGACCTTGTATGTATCCACGATTGGTGGCTGATTGCCAATTTTGTTGTCTTGGAGATTGCTGACATTTACGGTTGCAACTGCTCCAGCGGCGATGACCCCATTTACAGGGATGGTCTTTGTTACTTCCGAGTATTGGTAGGAAAAGGTCGCGCACTCGCCATTCATGCTGACCATACTGGGATTCGAGGCGGTGAACTCGCTCATGGGCATAGCCCCAGCATCATTTATCGGCAAAAGGGCTAGGAGTATGACGATCAGGAAGGCTATCGCTAAGCGTAAATACCGCATCTGACCCCCTTAATTCGGGGTCACTAGGACACGATATGTATGCCTATTGTAGCAATGGAATAATCTATGCTAAACTGGGGTTGTAAATCACAATGAGAGAGAGGAATCAAATGTCACAGGTTAAAATCACATGGAAGGCTTTTGGAGATAAGCCAGAAATCGGGCGCTTCATTAGTTCTGTTGAATTCGAGACTACATTAGACATCCAAGTACCAGAGAGATTATGCGAGAGCATCTATCACGCAACAAATACTTACTCAGGAGCCTTATGGGATGTCCTTGAGCCAAAGTTATCTGCAACTCGCACTCACACATCTATCTCAATAGGTGACGAAATCGAGATTGACGGTCAGGTTTACATCTGCGCTGATCTTGGATTCGAGAAGATTGAGGATGTCGAAATCAAGTATTTCGGAGATTCAGTATTTCGTGTCGTCAAGAAGGAGGTGGTTGCATAATGACTCAAGAATCAATGTCATGGTCAGATTTAGCAGAATTGACTCATGCTACACAGGTCGAGAAGTTTAACTTCTGCACCTGCGAAGATAACGAGGGCAACGAGAATCCGTTCGCGGATTGCCCAACTGAAAAACCTTATGATCGCGTAGGAGCCATCATCGCTTACGAAAGTGGCGAACTTGATTATGACGGCACTATCACATTGTTTCAAAATCTCGTAGACACAGGGCTTGCATGGCAACTCCAGGGTCATTACGGGCGCACCGCTGCAAGTCTCATTGAAGAAGGTCTAATTACCAAAAAGGAGAACAAATGAAAATTCTTATGCTTACACCAGATACAGAAAAGTCATCCTTCGGGGACCGTTATTGCGTAACGGTAGATTTTAATGATTCCCGCATCAAGGGAACTCTAACCATTGGAGCAATGGCTTCACCTACACACATTCGCTACCAAGGAGCCGTAATCATCAATGGCGTTTCATATACGGTCAGTAATAACTGCGCTGTAGATGAGCCAAAGGTTCCACACTACGCACTTTCAAAGAGCGGAACTTGGTCAGATTACGCCAGCACAAGCGCTGTTGAGACATTCCGAAAGGCTCTTGTTGAAATTATCGCTGCCGTCCTTGAAGATAAAGATTTTGTAAAAGAGCAGATTGCGACAGAATCACAATACATCGGATACGACATTGATCGCCTCCAGGCAAATCGTGATGCTCTTACTGCCCAGATTGCAGAACTGGATGAGGAGATTGCTCAAAAGAAGGCTAAGCAATGGACAAATAAAGCCTTGTTAGTGTAAACTGGGGTTAATAATAGAGAGGATGGGAAATGGATATTGCAGAAGTAGAGACTAAAGAAGATTTACAAGCGTGGATTATTCAATTCATGCCTGATGCAAAAGTCGAACTCTCATGCGAGGGTGTCGTCATCAAAACTGGTATGGATGTCGCCATGGGCGGGTATCTTTATCCGCTCAAGGAGAGGTATGAGGATTGATGGAAGATGCAATTATTATTCATTCGCCAGAATATGCCAACTGGGTATTTAACCCTAAGCACCCTACCCAGGGTCGTAGGTTTCAACTCGGGCGCAATCAGGTAATCCTCCAGGGACAAGATCGTCACCTAAACATTGACGAATTTCTCCCAGAGGCACCACACACCGATGATCTATTGCTATGCCACGACCCAATTTATATCCACGATGTAACCGTCAAAGGTTTATCGGATGAATGGGATGGCGCTCGCCACGATTTAGGCGACCTTGCAAAGTTATTCGTAGGCGGAACTCTTACCGCCCTTGATGCGCTTCTGGAAGAAAAGACAAAGTTAGCAATTCACCTTCCAGGGGCTAAGCACCATGCGATGCGCGATTACTCAAGCGGTTTCTGCGTATTCGGTGATTTCGCTATTGCCGCTACCAAGGCAACTCAATTAGGTAAGCGTGTCGCAATCTTTGATTGCGATGCTCACCACGGTGACGGTACTGAAGCGCTCACAAAATCTAATCCGAATATCTTGACATTCTCTGTTCACCAATGGGGAATCTTTCCAGGTACGGGGCTGGTCTCGGACTGGGAGCGAAAGGCTTTGAACTTTCCTCTCGCCGCTGGCACCGATGATGAAGGCTTGACCGATGCGGTTCAATCCTTCCTAGATGTCTGCTTTGACTTTGAGCCAGACTTGATCTTTGTCGCCTGTGGTGCAGATGGCTTAGCCGATGACCCGCTTTCGGGATTGAATTACACCGTAGGTGGTTATGAACTCGCTTTGCGTAGCATCCGAATGGCTTACCCAGACACGCCTATCCTTTTTGGGGGCGCTGGAGGCTATCTGCCAGACGACCAGACTCCTGACCTATGGGGCAAGGCATCTCTGGCGCTGGTGGCTCCAAGGGGCTGACGGTACGATTGCGCCATGACGACAATCGTGGCAATCCAGCAAAAAGACAAAGTTATTTTCGGGGCGGACTCGCAGACAACTTCATCCAATGGTCGCAAATCTAATCATCCCAAAATGGTCAAGATAACCGAGCGCGGCGATTTTCTAATCGCTGGTTCTGGTGAATGTGCGCCTTGCGATATTGCTCAGCACCTCTGGATTCCGCCTAAGCCAACTGCAACCGACCTCAAAGATGTTTACCACTTTATGATTTCTAAAGTTGTGCCATCGCTGAAGGCTTGCTTCAAAGATCAAGAATACAAATGGAATGAATCCGATGATGGAGAAACTAAATTTGCGTTTTTGCTCGCTATTGGTGGCGAGGTCTTTGAACTCGCTGAGGATATGAGCATCTCCCTGGATTCAAAAGGTTTCTACGGCATAGGCTCTGGTTCGAATTACGCAATCGGCGCATTAGCCGCTGGTGCTGAAATCGAAATTGCTTTGGCTATCGCCGCAGAAAATGATGCGTATACATCTGCTCCATTTATCTATAAGACTCAGCAGAAAGTTGCATCATCTAGGAATAAATAGTATCTTACCCATGTTGTATAAACTATGAGGGGGAACTATGGATACAAATGAAGTAAACCAGAAATTCGATGACATCATTCATCCGAAGATTATCAATCAGATTATTAAGGCTCCCAAGCCACCGAAGATACCTGCAAAATTTCCTGAAGTGCGCTGGTTTCTTGGAATCTCTGCGATCGTTACTGGCGTTTCTCTGGCACTATCGTTTTCGATATTGCTGATAACTGCCACGATCATTACCGCCTTGGACTCCTTCTAGGAAAGGGAATCGCGGCGGCGCTTGTTAGCGCAGTCGTAACATATCTTTTCTACCAGGTCGATAACTCCTAGTATAAATGCAGCGATACCTGAATAGACAAGATTTTCGGTAGTTTCACAATCAACACATTTCATCATCGTACCTTTCTAAAACCTATGTAAGACCAACATGTTTTCAACTTCTTCATTCTCTACCTCGACAGAAAACGATACTTGCTTAACATCGAACTGCCTTGCGTGGTGAACGCAGAAATATAGATCGCCCGACAAGAAACTTGCTCGGACTTTTGCTTGCGCCCCACACCTATCGCATCTATCCAGGGGTGAGAGAGGCTCTCTCATTTATTTCTTCTTGCTCTTATCTGTGATCGGACCGCCGACAATCCAGGCTCGGCAGGTGCGCTGTGATGCACATTTGAAATCGAAGGCTTCGCAATATCCCAACTCGCCAGCCTCGGTGACATCCCAGGCGTTTTCAGCGCTATCGCCCTGAGCCAATCCGCCCTTGATGCACTCAAGCATTGCCGATGTCTGGATGAAAGCGGCGCAATTCCCACATCGCTGTTTCTTAGCCTCGGCGACTGGGACATCCCATTCTGAGGCGATCTCAGACCAGAAATCCTCATTAGGCTCTGAAGGGTTGAGCGGACCATAGTTTGCCTTCTCTATGGCGTTCTCGCGGTTTTTAAGGTTGGCTCCTACATCCTGGGTCGCTGTTGGGCATGAAGCCTTCAATAGTGTGATGAACGCTGGCGTAAGAGACATAGCCCAAGGGTATCAGGCGAACATTTGTTCGAATTGTGTAGTACAAAATTCTTTGTGTTTCGGGAAGATTATTAACCCCAGTTGTGTTATACTTGGTGTAAGAGGTAAGAATCGAAAGGGAGGCAAAGTAATGAAATTTACAAAGTTTTCGGCTGGTCATTACGGATACAAGCGTTGGCAGATTACAAAGTTAGAAGGAGCCTGGTATGTAGTCCAGGTTTTTAGTAATGCTGACCAACGACACTCTGACTGGTGCAACACACACGAAGAAGCCAAAAGATACATTGCAAGAATTGAAAGGGAGGAAAGCAAGTGAGCGAGAAGAAGATCACCAAGAAGGCTCAGCGCGAGATTCTCAAGGATATTCGCCGCCAACTCGTCTGGATTGAGCAAGCCATCAAAGATGGCGACCAGGGCTGGATTGATCAGTATTCGAATCAACTCGCCGCCACAGCAGGTTCCCTTCATAGTGAGGATTTCTAACCAGGGTATGATATTCTTATCCTGTAATACCGAGAGAGGAAATACAAATGTCATCAGTAATCGAAAAGGTCAAGGTTCAGCCAAAGGTCGGCGACATCCTGTACTCATCATGGGGCTACGATCAGACCAACATTGAGTTTTTCAAGGTGGTCAAGGTCAGCGAGTTTTCTGTCTGGATTCAGGAAGTTGGCTCAAAAGTTGTTGAGGTAACTGGCTGGGCGCACGAAAAGGTTGTGCCAACTGATTCTTCTGAATACCAGGTAAGAAACTGGGACAATGTTCCAGATGTATTCGGTAATGTAAATGCCTACATCACCAAAACTCATCCAATCAATCGCCACAAGATTAAGCACTTCACTTGGAAAGATGAGGAAAGTTATTATGTAACTTTGAACTCTTTCTCTCACGCTTCATTGTGGGATGGCACACCAAAAGAAGCAAGTCACACACACTAACGAGAGGAGATAAAATGGCTGAAACACCTATTCCCGCTTCATGGCTAGAACATCTGTTCGTCTGTGACGGCTGTGAAAAAATGTCTACGAAAGATTGGTCTAAAAAAGGACCAGCAGGACATTTGTGCCAACGCTGCTACATAAAAACTGAGGGCTATTCAACAATACAACGCGAGGGAGACAAGTAAATGGGATACACACATTATTGGACAATCAAGGACGAACTCAACCGAGAGCAATTCATCACCTGGGCTGAGGGCGTGAAGGTCATTGTTGAAACTGCGATCGAGGCGGGAATCCCGCTAGGTAACGGAATCGGCGAAGATGCTCCAGAACTTTCAGACAATGTTGTTGCCTTCAATGGCGCGGGAAATCTCGGTGTCGAGACATTCGGAATCACCATTGACGATGAGGGCTTTGACTTCTGCAAGACTGGTCGCGCACCTTACGATGCAGCGGTAACTGCCAGCCTCATTCACGCCAAGAAAATCTTTGGCGATGCCATTGAAATCAAATCAGATGGCAACTGGGCTGACTGGGAAAGTGGTCGCGTATTGTACGAAACCGTCTTTGACATCCAGCCAGAATCGGTCCTCGCGTGAGTGTCCTAGACGATTTAAGGCAGAAGCGGCGTGAACTCTGGCTCAAGAATTGGAGCGAGCGCCTAGCGTGTTGCTTAAATTGCGATGAGGAATATACCGATGCCCAGATCATCGTGGTCAATGAAGAAAAGTCATGCCCACATTGCAAGATTCCAGAGCATAAAATGTATTACTACTGCGAGGAGCATGGCTCGTCAGATGATGGCTGCGAGCGCTAGACCGTCCACGGATTCGACTGGGTAAAAGATAAAGGCGAGATCGGTGCGTGTACGGTTTTGTTTTCATAAAGCGCTAAAAGGATTGCTTCAGCGCGGTCTGGAGAGTGAACTCCGCGCTTCTTCATGTCAGCCTTAGATTCAATCTGTATGCGACCTGAAGAATCGGATTTGAATGTAGGTCCAGCCAATTGAGCCAGGACGGGTCTATCCACATCCAAGCGGATTTCTTGCTTCTCATCTTTAGGTTGCAGCATTGCGCGGGTATTCCACCACATCTCGGCGCGTTGATTCTTGAACTTGGCTTGATCTTTAGGTCTCTCTGCCACATTGACCCCGATGACCAGCGCTCGCAATCCTCGCTCTTTAACCCAGCGGTCTAGTAAAGAAACAACTCCCCAGCCCACACCGATCGTGTCAATCTTGACCCGCACCATATCGCTAACATTTCTAGTTTTATGCTCGGCGACTGCTCTCTCAATCTCAGCGATAACCACACCAGCGACATCAACAGCGTTCGCATTAGCCTTGCCAGATGAGCGATGAACTAATGAAACTTTGTAACCGTCTGCCTTTGCGATTACAAATTCATCTCCGCCATCGGATGCAATATCCACTCCGAGCCGAATGACGGCTGATTCGAGATAATCTTCATTTGTAGAAGCCAACTCCGCCCAATGGTAGGGAATGACCTTTCCTGTTCCCGTTTGTGGGAATCGTGCATTAACACGGGCTTCAACGAATGGAGAATCTTCACCGAATTCGCTGATTACATCATCCACCCAACTCTGGTCTACTAGGTGCGTAGCGACTGTGTGAGCCTCTACATGGGCTGGGCAACTTCGGCATAGACCAGTTTCCTCACCCGTAAAGTTAGGCGTGTCATAAGCCCCGATAGGGATGGACTCATAGATAGGCGAATTGCAGATACGCTCGAACCATGTCTGTTCTTGATCTGTAGGCGGGTTACCTAAAACGAGGAGCCGTGTGTGTCCACCCGTCATCAGGGCTTCAAGGGCTGAGCCAATCTTGTCCGATAAACCTCCAGCCTCATCCACTACTACCAGCAGGTGAGGCGCGTGGATACCTTGAACTGCGGCTTCATTGTTATCGGCTGGACGGAAACCGTAGGCAACTACCGTGTCATCCATTTTCCATTCGGTCGTGAGGATTTCTCCTGGCAGATTGTGAGCCATGTGAACTCGGCGAATCTGCGCCCACATAATGTTTCGCACCTGCTTAAAAGTTGTCGCTGTCGTGATAGCGATAGCGGTACCAGGCGGGTGAACTGAAATCCACCAGGCAACGGCTCTAGCGGCTAAGTGAGATTTACCTGGAGCGTGGCAAGCGGGAACTGTAGTTCTCTTATTGTCTCGGATAGATTCCAGAATCTCGCGCTGTTTAGACCAAAGCGTTTCGCCCAATCCTTCTTCTACAAAGCCAACTGGGTCATTCTCATATCTTGCCCAAGGGTTAGTAATCTCAGCATCCAAGATGACCGATAGCGCGTACTTCTCATCATCATTGAGCGATAGGTAAATCTTTGCGCGTTCTTCGGGCGTGGCATTGAGAACAAGGTCTACGAGCCGATCACCCATGATTTACTTCTTTCGTATCGCTAAGACTTTCGCAATCTTGTTTTCAAGGTCGCCTATTTCAACCTGTATCTTAATCGCTTCCCCATTGGTTCCACCAATTTCGACCCGATCAGTCTTTCCGAACTCCTCTGGCATCTGTCGCTCCAACCACCAAGCAGCCGCTCGCCAATCACCATCGTTACCGCTCTTTGCTATGACTGCAACTTTTTTAGTGATCGCCTCTGCTTTCGCCCGTTCAACTTTGTCAAGAAATTCAAGAAATATAACCTCAGATGGATTGTTTTTTGCACCTTCGACCAACTTCAATCTCTCGCGCTCTGCCATCCCACGATTTATCCATGAGTAAAATGTTTGGTTTGATACCCCTGCCGATGCAACTGCTACTCGAACAGGTGTTCCAATTCGGATGTAATCTAAAAGTGTCTGCTCAAGATCAGCCTGAAGCAGCGCTGTCTTACGCCCAGCAGTTTTTACTGGCTTGGCTGGCTCTTTCTTTGCAACTGCGCTCGCCATTAAAACTCCTGCCCTATGTACCAAAATCCTAAGTCTAAGCCCCATCCATAACGGCTGAACTCAAAGCCTATGCCGAATCCACACTTGCGCCCCCATGAGAACCAGAACTTGCCCACTTGTTTTTCCATCTTGTTATTCTACCTCAGTTAAATCTTTATGTGCGAGCGGGACGGCTTTTAACTCTTGCCCCAAATCTTCTAAGTTGCAGACATATCTGACCCCATAGCCAAAGTCCTTTTCAAAACATATATTTAAGAACCTTTCCCGCGAAATATCGCCCCACACAATGAAGTGCGAATCTATATGCGGTTGTGTTCTATCACCAATAAGGGTGACCAAGATTGCATACTCCGCAGAGAATGATTGTCTACTGTTGAATATCAACTGCCTCGTAATAGTTGTCTTGACCTGCACAGTCTTTCCGTTGATAATCAAGTCGTGACCTGCATCGCCACCAGTAAGCACTCTGTCATCAACCGATACACCATAGACCTTAGCAACTGCTCTCTCGCCTAAGTGACCCATGAGGTTTACCGCCCAAGAAGTATTTTTCGCATCAAATTTTCGATCTGTCACATTGAACTCTTGCTTGTCCTTACGCATAGCGCCAATAAATATAAGTGAAGAATCAATTTCATCTGGGGTTAGATAAACCGTAATCATTTTAGTCAAATCTTCATGTGTTCTTTATGCTTACATGCGCGACACTCTCGAATCAAGTCTTTCCCGCACATCTTGTGCATCCATTTGACCTTAATCTCGCATTTAGGACATATATCGTTCATCGCTCCTCCTCGCTACACGCCTCAAGCGGTAACTGTAATAACTCTGCTATGTCTGTCCAACCATAGATCGTGTTAGCCCATGTGTTCAAATCTTCGGTGTGAACTCGCATCGAGTGTGTGCCTACCCGAATGTTGGTACGACCAATCGGGCTGTGTCCAGGTTTGGTCTTTCCCCCTGAAAGAATCTCAGCGACTTCTTCCCTGGAAAAGCCCGTTCCCTTGGTACTCGTACTGGTCAGTAACTTATTAAGTTCCTGGGAATCATAAGTGGCAAGGTCCGAGGTGCGGTTGTCCACAATAAGAATCTTGATTTCTTCAATGTCATCCACCTCAATCCAATGCACGGCTATCTTCTCCCAGCCTAATTGAACTGCTGCCTGAAGTGTGTGGTTTCCCGAAACGCAATGCTTCGTAGGGCGATTGACCACAATCGGTCGGTATTGCCCCATAGTTGAAAGGGACTCAATGATTGCCCCAATGTCACCTTCCCGCGGATTCAGCGGATGTGTCTGGATTTCATTTACCGATACGGTTTCAACATCCTCGGGTGAACTCTCCGAGCGCTCCTCAATTCGTTCTGGCTTTTCCATGATGCGCTCTGGGAATCCTAAGCGCTCTTTGATGCCAGCGTTGGCTTTGCTCTTAGTCTTTCCGAACTCATCGTAAAGTTGCTCTTTCCACGCATCGTAGGCTTCTTGCTCAATGCTAAATTTCCATGCGGCGATCTTTACCTCTGGGTCATCCTTGAGAGTGTTACCGCCCACGGATTCTTTTTGGTCTCCAGAGATAAGGCGATCTAAAGTCTCAACCTCGGATGCAGTAAATCCTGTGCCATCCAACTCAGGGAGCGCTTGCAATAGGCTTTTCAGAAGTGGCTCGTTATATCCAGCGAGGTCGGTTAAACGGTTATCGGCTAAAACAATTTTCTTTGCTGTGTCATCGTCTACATCAACGAGAACTGCTTTTATCTTTTTCCAACCCAGTTTCTTAGCCGCTTTGAGTGTGTGATTACCTGCGAGAACATGCTTGGTACTCGCTTGAACCACGATAGGGCGATATTGACCATGAGCAGTAAGCGATAGCGCAATGGCATCTATGTCTCCTCGTCTGGGATTAGTTGGGTAAACAGTAAGTGAACTGATTGCCACACTTTGAATGTTTCCCGTCTGGATATTGGCTTTCACTAATCCCTCTCATAAGTAAAGGCTAAGAACTCTTAGGTAAAGGTTTATACCGCTGGCTTTGCTGGACGACCACGGCGGCGAATCACTTTGCCGTCCGCATCGTACTCAGGGGTGCGGTCAATATCGTGGCGGATGATTTTGTAAATCAACTGCTCCGATACTCCCATAGCCTTTGCAATCTCTTTGTAGGTAATTCGCTGCTTACGAAGGCGGAGAATCAACTGCTTACGGCGCTTGCCAAGATCAGAAATCTGATTTTGGTGTTCACGCATGGCATCGGTAATCATGCGGACTTCTTGAAGCCCACGACCATCTAATTCTTCAGCCGTCTGTGTGTCGCTCATTTTGTCTCTCCTTCGAAAATTTGTGTCCAGTCAATATCGTCATCTTTTTTGGCAAATAACTTCTTATGTTTTTCTATTGCTTCCATCTCTGCCGCCATTCTTGCTTTTTGAAAAGCCAGGGCGTAGCCGATAAAGATAGGTGCGAATAATACAAGAGTAGTAAATAATCCCACTACAGTCAAAATTAAGTTCCAGTTCATCTTTTTCCCTCTTTCCTTGCCCCTCGTATGTAAATCACTAATGAATTTCTGTCGTTTTGTGGTGTTAAAAAAATCAGGGATTTCATGTACTTAGGTGAGTCATCTGGCAAAACACCCGCATCCACAATTCCGTCTATCGCCGCTTTTACTGCTGGGTTACAGGCTCCGACATCCTGTAAGCGACCCCCTTTTTGGTGGGGTTCAACTGTGACTGAAATCCATTCCATCTCTGGAATCTTCTCTGATTTTGCCAAAACATGAAATGCCGAGCGCCAGGTCTTGACCAACTCAGCCCTTTGCCACCTGTTGCCAGCGCGTTCACCGTTGGTTGTCCAAGGGCGCTGAGCCAACTCAAGTCTGTAGACAAGTTGTTCGTGATCATCAATCCTGCACAGGCAATCCATGGCTTAAAGATAAGGGTCACCTGAACTCCTGTCGAATTCCCATTTTTCCCCATCGTTAAAGATTTTCCACGCTTTGCCGTTGTCGTCAATGAATGGAATCTCCTCGGCGGACTCAACCTTGGTGAGCAAGAATCCTCGCTCCCTAGCCTTGTCTCGATTAGACTCGACCCAGCCGTGACATCCAGTAACCCCAGAGCCACAGAGAAGAATCAAGTTAGCGGCAAGATGCAACTGCGTATTACGAGAGCCGCCCATGCCCCGTGGAACCCTGTGATGAACTGACCAGCCAAAATTGTCTGGACCGCCATCACATTTCTCACATCGGTAATTGGCTCGATAGAAAACGGTGAAGCGAACTTCTTCGCCAACTTTTAATTTAGGTTTTGCCATTGAAGTCTCGCGTTCGATAAAGATTCTGTGCAACCAACGCAGATATGTTCGCTCGTCTGTAACGCCGTGATCGTAGCCAATCGGCATATCGGAATATCCTCATAAGTCAGGTGCCACCTCTCCTGTATTTGTTTCCATATCAGCATCGGGGTTACCTTTCGAAAATACTGCTCGTATTTGATTCATGTAGAAATTAACTTGCTCTGGCGTTGCTGCTTTCTTTTTACCCTCTGCCATCTCCAGCATGTACTCCTCAGTTTTCTTTGCCTCTCTCTCGCGCTCTAAATCTCTGAGCCACGCTTTGTTGATGTAGACAGGGGCGATCACTTTATCGTCATTGCTGTAATGCACAGAAACAAAACGCTTAGCGAACTCAAAAGCAATATCGCTATAAAGCGCTTCATTCCATGCAAGAATCTTTCCCTCATCGGCTTGAAGCCGCGTATCAAAAAGACAGGCGTAAGCAAAAAGTTGTGCCACCTCAGAACGGTTCATTTTCTAATGCCTTTCCTTCTTCGACACTAAACCTTTCGGCAATCTCTAGCGCTCGCATCACCGATGTCTCGGTACGGGTGATCGTGCTACTGCGCTTTGGTAAGGCTTCATCACTCCATCGCTCCTGATTTAACCAAGTCGAGGCGTGAGCGGTGAACTCATCCTGTCGGTTAGGGTCCGAGGCGAATCTCTTTGCTCCCTCAATGATGGCATCAACTGAAGCCTTTTTACAGGCTTTGAGAAATGCTGTCCTTGCTGCGCCTTTGGCTTCTTTCCTTGGATAGATAGCCCAGAATAAATTGAACTCAGAATCCGAAGGATTCGCTATCTTTATATCTTTTATGGGTATGGGTATGGGTATGGGATGGGTATGGGGCGGTTGAACTTCGCCCTCTGTTACGGTATCTGTTCGCCGTAACCCTCTGGACTTAGCCATTCGCTCAGCGGCTAATTTACGCTCAGTTTCTACTCTTTCCTTGGTAAATTGATACTCGGAGTAGGACAGAATGACGACTTTATCTGCCACGATTTCCCACAGGTTCGCATCAACTAAAGCAGAGATTCGAGACGACTTGGAGCGAGATTCAATGAAAGTTCGAACGATGTTCAAGGGGATTACGCCGTCAGTTAGATAGCGGCTCGAATAACAAAGAGCCGTCATATACAACCTGAACTCATCATCCTTCAATCCTTTTATCTTTGGATGATCAGGAAACGAATCATCAATTTTTACCCAAGTCATTCTCTCTCCTCAAGATTTAGAAGTGATGCCCACAATTCGGACATGATTTCTTTTGCTGGCGTGATTCTATTTTTCGATTATCTATGAACTCGGGTAACACATAGACCTTGCAACGGTTACGAGTATCTTTCAATCTCGCAATTCGCTCGGTCAGATGGAGAACGGACAATACACCCGATGCCGACCCATGGTGAAGTCCAAGCGCATCAGCCAATTCTTTCCAAGTTGAACCATGTACGCCACGATTGGCGAGGTAAGTAAGCGCCGCCCTCTGGCGCTTGCCTGTAGTTCCATCTGCATCCTGAACTCTCGCTCG
>Ga0247723_1001310_pt1 | contig 14778 bp, 22 predicted proteins | sample MSEWelMarce5H_FC_FD_189079 | JGI IMG/M metagenome (GOLD analysis project Ga0247723, IMG submission 189079) | Subsurface sediment microbial communities from gas well in West Virginia, United States - MSEEL Well Study Marcellus 5H_FC | ecosystem: Environmental > Terrestrial > Deep subsurface >...
AAAGGAATCCAATGACAACGACCTATGCCAATTTGGTAGATGAGATTACTCTCAATCTGTCAGGCTATACATTAAGGCAAGACCGTACTACTCATTTGACTGCTGATGTGACCTCTTCTGGTCTATCACTAAGTCTGGGCAGTGTGACCAATATTGGTAAAGGTGTTGTGGAAATTGATGACGAGTTAATATGGCTAGATACATATGACCGTATCTCATCAGTTGGAAACGTTGCTCCTTATGGTCGTGCTTACCACGGTACAACTGCTGCAGCACACACAGCAAATACTAAGGTAACTATTGCTCCTACTTTCCCACGAGCAACTATTAAGAAGGCTATCAATGATACAATTGATGCAGTATTTCCTAACCTATTTGCTGTCGGAGTTCACACCTTCACATATAACACAGTTAAGACAACATACTCACTTCCTGCCGAAGTGCAGACAATTCTGTATGTCTCATACAAGCCAACAGGACCAACAGAAGAGTGGCTCCCTGTAAGAAACTACCGCGCAGACGTATTTGCTAATACAACAGCATTTGCAACAGCACAGAGTATTTCAATCTATGACCGTATCGAATCAGGTCGTACAGTTCAAGTTTATTATTCAAAGAAGCCATCCACGCTAACAGAATCTGCATCTAGTGCAGTATTTGAGACTGTGACTGGATTACCTTCATCTTGCAAGGATGTTATTATTTACGGTGCAGCATATCGCTTAGCATCGTTTGTTGACCCAGGTCGACTTAACTACTCATCTGCAGAAGCAGACAATGCAGACACCAAGATTCAATATGGCTCTGGTGCATCTACTGCCCGATTCCTTCTTGCTCTTTATCAGCAACGTCTGAACGAAGAGACCAAGAAACTCCGTGACGTTTACCCAACCCGCATCCATTACACGAGGTACTAAAATATGACAGTCCGCAAATATTCCTCTACTTCCCAGGAAACCACTCTTACCTCAGCACTAGGTTCTGGTGCTTCTACTATGGTGGTGGGTTCATCAACAGCACTTCTTAGTGGTATTACACTCTCTGCTGGTGAAACATTTACAGTAGTCATCGACCCAGATACGGCACTTGAAGAAATTGTAGATGTCATCTCTCCCAGTTCTACTGGAAGTTTAACATTAACAATTACTCGTGGTACTGGAGTAGATGGCACTAGTGCTATTGCTCACTCTGCTGGTGCAAAGGTACGTCACATGGCTATTGGCCGTGACTTCCGTGAGGCAAATACTCACATTGATGGAACACTTGCACAACACGCAGCAACTACCTCTGCTCAACTTCGTGGAGTTATTTCAGATGAGACAGGTACTGGTTCTCTAGTATTTGCTACATCTCCTACTCTTGTAACACCAGCACTTGGAACTCCAGCATCTGGTGTTCTAACCAATGCAACTGGACTTCCAGTAGCAACTGGTGTTTCTGGTCTAGGTACAGGAGTTGCAACATTCCTTGCTACTCCATCTAGCGCAAATCTTCGTGGTGCACTAACAGATGAAACAGGCACAGGCGCTGCAGTTTTTGGCACTAGCCCAACAATTGATAGCCCAACCATTACTGGTACTGGTGCTATCGCAGGTACATTTACAGGTAATCTTACAGGTAACGTAACTGGTAACGTAAGTGGTTCTGCTGGCTCTGCAACAGGTAATGCAGCAACTGCAACAGCCCTAGCAACTGGTCGTACATTTCAGTTAACTGGAGATGTAGAAGCAAGTGGAGTTACTTTTGACGGTACTGGCAATGTAAGCCTAACAACAGTCATTGGTACTGGAGCAATTGTTAACGCTGATGTTAATGCCTCAGCAGCAATTGCTTATAGCAAGTTGGCTTTGACTGGCGCAATCACATCATCAGATATTACAGATGGCACTATTGTCAATGGTGATATTTCAGCAACTGCTGCAATTGCTAAGACTAAGTTAGACCTTGGTGGAACAATTACATCTGCTGACTTGGTAGATGGAACTATTGTCAACTCAGACATCAACGCATCTGCTGGTATTGCACTGAGCAAGTTAGCAGTCGACCCACTAGCCCGTGCTAACCACACTGGTACACAGACAGCATCTACTGTCTCAGACTTTGATACACAGGTTCGTACCTCTAAGGTAACTGACCTTGCAGCACCTACTGGTTCATTCTCAATGAACAGCCAGAAGATTACTTCTCTTGGCACACCTACACTTTCTACTGATGCCTCTACTAAAGCATACGTTGATGCGCAGATTACTGCTCTAGTCGGTGGTGCTCCAGGCACACTTGATACTCTTGCTGAAATTGCGTCTGCAATCTCTAGCGGTGGTTCATTTGAATCTACTGTAGTACTTAAGTCAGGTTCTACAATGACAGGTGCTCTCACCTTGTCAGGTGCTCCAACTGTAGACCTACACGCTGCTACTAAAGCGTATGTAGATACAGTTGCTGGTTCTGCTACCGCTGCTGCAGCAAGTGCAACGGCTGCTGCTAATTCATATGACTCATTTGATGACCGCTACTTAGGCGCTAAGTCAACTGCTCCATCTGTAGATAATGATGGTAACGCTCTTATCACTGGTGCTATCTACTGGGATACAGTCTCAAATGCTATGTACGCTTGGACTGGTAGCGAGTGGGGTTCAATCTCCTCAACTGCTGCAATCTACCGTTACCGCTTTACAGCATCTGGTGGAGAGACATCACTATCAGGTTCTGACGCTAATGGATTAACTCTTTCCTATATGCCAGGTAAGGAGCAGGTATATCTCAACGGTGTACTTCTTGCTCGTACATCTGACTACACAGCAACCAACGGCACAAGCATCACATCTCTTGCAGCACTTGCTGCCTCAGACATTGTAGAGATTATTACCTTTACATCATTCGAGTTGGCTACTGCACTTGTCAGTACAGACATCGACGCAAAGGGTGATTTATTTGCTGGAACTGCTGCAGATACTGTGGGCAAACTTTCCGTTGGAACTAATGGACAGTACTTACAGGCTGACTCAAGTACTGCTACTGGTCTTACTTGGTCAACAGTATCTGGCTACTCAGCGCCAACACTTGGTTCAACATCTATTGCATCAGGTGCAACCGTAACAACAATTGCTGGTCTAACTTTAACAGCACCAGTTATTGGCGCTGCTACAGGTACAAGTCTTTCAGTTACTACAGATTTAACAATCTCTGGTTCTGGAGCATTTGGAAGCATTAAAGATTTTCAAACACTAAGCCTTATGGGCGCACTCTAAACGAAAGGTAGTAACTAATGGCTACAGTAACTAAAGCGCTGTTCCGTGGAGCAGCAACAACTACAACAACTACGGTGCTATACACAGTACCTGCATCTACTACTACAGTAGTATCAAATATCGCAGTAACTAATACTGGTTCATCAGCATATACATTTACGCTTGGTATGGGTACGGCTGGGGCTAATACAGCACTGCATACTACATCAGCAATTGCTGCTAACTCAACTGCATACATTGACCTAAAGCAAGTACTTGCTACAACTAACACCATTACTGGTGGAGCATCTAACGTAGCAGTATCATTTCACATCAGCGGAGTGGAGATTTCCTAATGGCATCAACAGTATTCCCAGCCGCTGGTGGCGGTGTAACACAAAAAGTACAAACATTTACATCTACTGGAACTTTTACTACTCCGTCTAATTGCACTGCAGTAGAAGTGTTTCTTGTTGGCGGTGGTGGTGGAGGCGGAAGCGTAAATACAACTGCTGGCTCTGCTGGCGGCGGAGGTGGCGGTGGCGGAGTTATTACAAGATATTTAAATGTTACTGCAGGTACTGCCTATACTGTAACTATAGGTGGTGGTGGAGCATCAGCCACAAATGGCAGTGATACTACTTTTGGAGCATTGGCAACTGCTTATGGCGGTGGCTCTGGTGGAGTTAACTTAAGTGCTCCAGGCGGTCGCGCTACAACAGGCGGCGGTGGTTATGACAGTGGAGGCCCATCATTTTCTGGCGGCGGCGGAGGTGCTGGCGGAAGTGCAACAGGTGGTGATACATCAGCACGTCCAGTAGGTGGAATTGCTTATCAAGGTGGTTTAGGCGGTAATACAACTGGTGGAACTGCACACCAAATTGGTGGTATTGGAATATTAGGCTTTGGCGGTGGGGGTTCTGCTGCTGCTAATGCAGCAAGTATTCACGGCGGTGGTAGAAGTAATACAAATGCTGCTGGAGATGCTGGAACAGTTAACACTGGTGGCGGTGGTGGCGGTGCCTTCCATAATAACGCTACAGCATATTCGGGTGGTGCTGGCGGTTCAGGTTACGCAATAGTTACATATTGGTCATAAGGAGATAATACAATGGCACATTTTGCAGAGATAGATTCAAACAATGTAGTACTTCGAGTACTAGTAGTAGCAGATGAACACGAAGACCGTGGTCAAGAGTTCCTTGCTAACGATTGTAACCTAGGAGGTACTTGGGTACAGACATCTTACAATGCTAATTTTGGTGGAAAGTTTGCTGGAACAGGCGACATCTGGGATGGCACAACATTTACAACTCCAGAACCTGAGGTAACTAATGACTAAAGCACGTGACCTAGCCAATGCAGCGACAGCCTTATCGGCTGTATCTGCAACTGAACTGGCATATCTTGACGGCGTTACATCTGCTCTTCAAACACAGATGGACACTAAAGCATCTACAACTTTTGTAACCACTACGGTGGCTGCAGCAGATTCAACTCCGACAGCACTAATGACAATGGGAGCATAACAATGCCAACAACATATAAAGTACTAGGACAAGTCGCACCTAGTTCAGCAACAGCGACAACTCTATACACAGTACCAGCAACTACACAGACAGTAGTGTCAACTATTGCAGTTGCTAACCGTGGTGCGTCAAGTGCTACATTTCGTGTGGCTATTCGCCCTGATGGTGCTGCTCTTGCTACATCACACTACATTGCATATGACTCTGCAGTGACTGCAAACAACAGCACATTTATTACTATTGGCGTAACGCTAGGCGACACTGATGTCATTACAGTTTATGCATCAACTGCTGACCTAACATTCTCTGCATTCGGAAGCGAGATTTCATAATGGCTGTATCCTCATTAGTAGCCGCTGGTGGCGGCGTAATTCGCAAGCAAACAACTTTTACAGCATCTGGAACATTTACACTTCCTACTGGTTATGGCGCTGGACAACCTCTTATTGTAGATATCGAAATCTGTGGTGGTGGAGGAGGCGGAGGCGGAGGCGGTAAACATACAACTGTTGGTACTTATGGTTATGGTGGAAGTGGTGGTGCTTCTGGTGTTGTAGTACTTTACAAAAATGTATCTCTTACTGCTAATGCTACAGTAACATTAGGAGCAGGTGGCTCAGGTGGTACAGGAAGAGTTACGTCAATAGGTATTGGAACAGATGGTGCCAATGGTGGCACATCTAATGTAAATTCACTTTATTATGCACCTGGTGGCGGCGCTGGTTCGTTTGGTTCATATGGAGGCAATAATTATACTCGCCGTGGATTTGGTGTAAACTCTCAGGGATTTTATATTCCTGGTGGTCACGTTGTTGGTGTTGCAAATACCCCTGGTGCTGGTGGTGGTTCTGGTAGTCCACATCAAGGTGAATCAATGATTGGTGATACTTATAATCTTTATGGTGGAAGTAAAGGTATGGGTCCCGCAGCAAGACCTATTAATTTTTCTGACAACCTAAATCAATATACTTATAATGCACTTCACGTTGGATATGGTAGTGGCATAAATTTCTGGCGACCTAACGGTCAGACTGTTGGAACATCTGTTTCAATTCCAGGACCTACTTCTGAAATGGGAATACTACAACGTGGCGCTGGCGGTTCAGGTGGAATGTCTGATAGTAGTTCTAGTACTGGTGGTGGCGGTTATGCTGGCACCAAAAATGATGGAGGTACAAGTGGTTATATGAACAGTACTTCTGGACTTGGCACTGTAACTGGTCAAACAGCAACTGATGCTGGTTGCGGTGGTGGCGGAGGTGGCGGTGCCACTTCTAGTTTTAACGCTGGCAATGGCGGTGCAGGTGCTACTGGTTACTGTATTATAACTTATTGGGGTTAAGGAGAAACAATGTCTAAATATGCAATTATTAAAAATAATATAGTAGAAAATACTATTGAAGCAAACCAAGAGTTTATTGATGCTCATTATCCTGATGCAGTTTTACTAAACGAAGGTGATATTGCAGGTCCAGGATGGACTTTTAAAAATGGAATATATACAAGTCCAGATATGACAATACCCCTAGAACCAACAGAATGACAATTATCCCTGAGCAAGGATACAAACTGCTCAACTAATTTTTGGAGTAACTATGTGTATTCAATGTGGTAGTTGTACTCATCAACCTACCCGCACAATAGATGATGCCATAGATGAAACAGATTTACTACCCTTTTAAGGAGCAAAGTGTCAACTTATAGCCCAGATATTACGGAAAATATACCGTTAAACGTTGGTAACCCTGGAACCTCTGGTTTCTGGACCAACAATGCTGAGGACTTTGATGTTGCTATTGGTGGAGAACCTTTCTTCCTAGCACCTACAGACCAGACTCCTTACCAAAGAGAGACTGCTCCATACCGCAAAGACCAGTTTGACAACGGCACTGAGCCAGGAGAACAGTCACTGACTGGTTGGTGGATTCGTTCACAGTCATCTTTCCATGTTGGTAGTGGCATTAAGTTCTATGACCCATCAGCAGGTGAGGCAACTAAGTATCGCTTTACTGACTCACAAGGTGTAGATGTCTGGACTAAAGGTGAAGTAAAACTTCTTAAGGATGTTGTAGACACACACATTACAACTGGCGCAGTTACAGGCACAGACCACCAGCATCCTAATCAACACATCCGCTCTATCAAATGGAGTGGCACTGAGGGTGTCCTTCTACATGATGAGTACGATGTAGATAAGATTGCTGCAGATGGAACTGTAACTCACTTTATTGATTACATATCTGGCAGCGCAGAACCTGTTTATGCTATCTGTGATGATGGCGTATATGCTTACTGGGTAACCAATGCTGTGGCTGGCGGAGCCAATAAAATCCATATGTACAAGAAGTTACTGACTGATAATACAACAACTATTCCCTCACCAATGTTTACTGCAACTGGTGTTGTTATTACTTATGCAGCCATGGAGTTTATCAAAGACCGTATTATCCTATGTGTGAACAATTCAGTCTATGAATTAGCAACTAATGCTAGCGCACTTCCAACTGCTATATATACAAATCCTAACACTAGTTATCACTACACTACTATTGCTGCATCTGGTCCTGCTATCTACACTGCTGGTCACTCAGGTATCTACTCAACAATTCAAAAATACACACTTACTAGTGCTGGGGCTATGCCTACCCTTACACAGGCTGTAGTTTCTGCAGAGTTTCCTACTGGTGAAGTAGTTGAAAAACTTTACTACTATCTAGGCTACATGATGATTGGTACGTCTAAGGGTGTACGTGTGGCTACAATTAATGACCAAGATGGCTCTCTTGCCTATGGTCCACTTGTTGTTGAAACATCTCAGCCAGTCTATGATTTTGCTGCTCGTGACCGTTTTGTATGGTGTGCATCAGGTATTGGTACTCTAGATGCTGGACTTATCCGTATTGACTTAGGTCAGAATATCGAGAATGAGCCACTACGATTTGCTTATGCAAATGACCTACAGGTAACTCAGACTACAACTCACTATACAACTGCAGTCAACTTTATTGGCACTACTAATCGTCTTGCCTTCTGTACAGAGTTTGAAGCAACTAATGGTGCTATCTACCTTGAGTCAGCAACAGTATTGCGCTCAACTGGATATGTCACTACAGGTGCTATCCGTTATGGAACACTAGAACCTAAGAACTACAAGTTTATCCGTGCCCGTGGTGACTTTTCCAATGGTGGTATGGACCTTTATGCTATTGATGCATCTAATAACCAATACACAATTATTACCTACAATTCTGCTTCTGGTACTCCAGAGGCTGCTACAACCAACCCAGAAGGTCCACAAGAGTATCTATCCTACAAGTTTACGCTCTCACGTAGTGCAACCAGTACCAGCCAAGGCCCTGTATTTAAGGGTTATCAAATAAAGTCTCTGCCTGCTACAGCACGTCAACGGGTGATTCAGTTCCCTGTATGGTGCTATGACGTAGAAACCGATAGATATAACGTAAAGACTGGATACGAAGGACGTGCGTGGGAGCGTATTCAAACTCTTGAAGATATTGAAAAACTAGGCGATATTGTAAACGTGCAAGACTTTACTACAGGAGAACGTGTGCAAGCAATTATTGAAAGAATTAACTTCACACGTAAGACTCCACCATCAGGTCAATTTGATGGCTTTGGTGGCGTTCTTATCATTACAGTTAGGACGGTCTTATAATGACAGCCGTAGATTGGGCAGCATTAATAGTATCAGTCACAACAATTGCAGCAGCGTTTGCTGGTGGAGTTCGTTGGCTGGTAAAGCATTATTTATACGAGTTGAAACCTAACGGGGGCGGTTCCGTTAAAGACCAAGTGAATCGATTGGAAGCCCGTGTTGACGAAATATACTTACTTCTTTGCGAGAAAAAGTAGAGTACTAGCCGCATTATTCCTAGCAATGGGAACATCTTTGTTCATACCTGCAGCAAATGCAGAGAACACAGGTCAGGTAACTGTTACTTGTGGCAATGAGGCTGGCGAAGCCAGAGTGTTTAATGTTGGTTGGGATACTACAACTGGCTTCTTTGAAGGCAAAGGAAACATTGCTGCACTCTTTTGTTCTATTGGAACACAGGGACAATGGAAAACTTTTATAAGCACAACTGCACCTGAGAGTACTTGGTATTACAATGGAGTACCAACTACTCCTTCGCCATCACCTTCGAGTGAGCCAAGTCCAACGCCATCTCCAACTCCGACTCCCTCAAGTGAGCCAACTTCTTCACCCGAACCAACTCCAACTCCGAGTCCGACAACCTCACCTGAGCCGAGCCCAACTCCGACTGTAGAACCAGTCCCTCAGCCCGAGCCCTCACCAAGTCCAACTCCAACGTCTTCACCAACACCTGATACAACTCCAACTTCTTCGCCTGAGCCTTCTTCGGCTCCAACGCCTGAACCAACTCCCGTTCCAAGCGTAACACCCGAGGCATCACCGACAAGTAGCCCAGAACCAACCCAGGTAGCAACCCCAGAACCAACAACGCAATCGTCTCCATTACCTACTCCAATTCCTGCAGATACCAGTACAGCAACGCCAGTACTGCCAGTGCAACCAATAATCCCAGAACCATTACCTACCCCTATCCCTGTCGAGCCTACACCTATTCCTGTAGTTCCACCAGTAGTGGAACCTACACCTATTCTAGTTCCTGTGCCTGTGCCTGTTCCAGTGCCTCAGCCTGAACCTGTTCCCGTACCCGAGCCAGTACCGACTCCACAGCCAATGCCAGAACCTTTACCTCAACCTGAGCCAGTGCCAGTGCAGCCCGAGCCTCCAGCACCTGAGCCTCAACCTGAGCCTCCAACTCCCGCAGAAGAGCCTCCAGTGGCTCCAGAGGAGCCTCCTGTACCCGTTGAAGAGCCACCCGTTCCTGTAGAGGAGCCACCAGCGCCCCCTGTGGAGCCTGTTGAGCCACCTCCTGCAGTGGAGGAACCACCCGTAGATGTGCCATCAGAGCCCATGCCTCCTTTGGAACCTAGTGAGCCTGAGGTAACGCCTCAGCCCGAAACGTCTGATACCCCAGATGTGGAAACGCAAATTCTTCCTCAACCTGAACCTCCTGTTGTCGCAAGCCCTAATGCTACCACAGAAGAGAAGCAGATTGTGGCTGAAGCAATCATTGAAGCAGCAAATGGTGCACCTGTTACTGCTGAAGCAATTCAAGAAGCAGGTCTTGAGTACAAAGATTTACCACCTGCTACACCTGTAGAAGTCCGTGAGGATGAGAATGGCAATGAAGTTGTCATCACAGCAGAAGTAGCAGCAGCATTAGTAGTTCTTGAAAACCCTACTGAACTTATCAGTGCAATCTTCAATGACCCAGGTCAAGCACTTCTTGCTATTGCAAGTATCGGTGCTGACATGTCAGATGAAGAACGTGAAGAATCAGAAAAGATTATTGTCGCATCAGTTATTGCTGGCCAGGCTGCAGTTAATGCAGCAGGCATGGCAGGAGCAGCAGCAGCCTATAGGAGAAAACCATGAAGAAAATAATGAAAGATATGGTTGACCAACTGTGGACTCTACTAGGCATGTTCATTGCCTGGGTGGTCCTCGATGGTTCAGCCAAGACAGTAGTTGGTTATGCAATTGGCGGAACGCTTGTTGCGTGGGCAGTTACATACCCACTACGTAACCCGAAGGACGAATAATGGCAACATTTAAGAACGTAATGATGAGAATCCTTGCTGTTATTGCAGCAGAAGCACTAGGAGTTATTGGTGCTGGTTCTCTTGTTGGAATTGAAGTATGGCAAGCAGCAGTACTAGCAGGTGCACTTGGATGTGCACGTGTACTTGAGGCTTTGGCACGTTTCTTCCTAGCAGATGGAAACCTATCTGCAGAAGAAATCAATGCAGCCTTTGCTAAGGTTGACAAGAAAGCGAGTGAATAATGGGACAAAGAAACGACTTCATCAAGATTGCAAGAGCAGAACTTGGTGTCATCGAAGGACCTAAGGACAACGAGACCAAGTATGGAGCCTTTACTAAGGCTAACTTCCTGCCTTGGTGTGGTTCTTTTGTGAACTGGTGTGCTAACGAGGTAGGACTAAAGATTCCTAACTGCGTATCAACAGTTGCTGGTGCATCTGCCTTCATCAAGAAGGGTCAGTGGGAGAAGGCTGAGGAAGCCACACCACTTCCAGGAGATATCGTTTTCTTTGATTTCCCGAACGATGGCGTCGATAGAATCTCACATGTTGGGATTGTAGTCCGCGATAATGGAGACGGTACTGTTACCTGTATCGAAGGCAATACTGCCCCAGATAAGAAGGGTGACCAACGTAATGGTGGTCAAGTATGCATGAAAAAGCGTGCCTACAAGAAGAAGAACGGACCAGCATTAAAGAAATCTGCTGCAGTAGTTGTGGTAGGATTTGGCAAGCCTGTATTTAAGTCATAAGACTTTTATACTTGAACTAAGGAGAACCAATGGATATCAATACACTTAAGCAAGTATCACTCACTTATGCTCGCGCAGCAGGTGCAGCGGTAGTTGCAATGTACCTAGCAGGAGAAACAGACCCTAAGAAGTTGGCTTACGCCTTCCTCGCAGGTTTTGTTGGTCCAGTTGCTAAGTACTTCGATAAGTCAGCGAAGGACTTCGGTTTGACAAAGTAGGCAAAGCCTACAATTAGCCCCTCATTTTACTAGCAATAGTAGAGTGGGGGGGCTTTTTTGTCGTCCATAGGATGCCTCAAACAGGTCGGAAAGATGGCGAGTTGCGCCACTTTCAGGGCTTCCAGGTCATAATGTATGGGTCAGGGGTACTTATCGCCTCAACTCAAGGTCAATTTACTTTTGTTTACTTTTGCTAAGGGTGTACTGAACGCACTAAATCCACCTTACGTACACCCCGTACAGTTCACCCACCAGTTGAGTAGAAACCCTTAGCATTGAACTTGACAGGGGCAGAGTTATAGACCCTGACCATAGGGTCATTACAGGTGTCGCAGTAGGGTATAATCTCATCATCTGTCATGCCTCTAGTGACAATGACAACCTCTGAATCGTTCTCACATTTGTATTCGTAACTAGCCATTCAACCCTCCAAGATTAGGAACTTAGTGTATCATAAAAGGGCGGGTAACCGTGGGGCGGAAACTTCAAATGACGGTGACGACAAATGTCTGATTCCAACTCCCTGAACCACCATTAATTTTTATGGGGGGTAGGGGGGCGTTTCTTAAAATCTGGTTCAGACAGCATTTAAGAAACCCGTGTGGTACGGTATCCGTATGAATAAATTTATAGATGCAAATGAGTACTACAACATCAAAGATGAGATGCACATCTGTTGCGATGAAACACAGTTCCGTTATGTCTGCAAAGAATGTAGCGAAACAATGGATTGCTACTACTGTGGATTCGACCCATATGATTCTCATGGCTGTGCTACACTATGACCATGAACGAATTACCTAAGCATATTTCCTATTCCAGTTTAACCACTTGGCAAGAGTGTGGCTGGAAATACTATTTACAAAAAGTCGAAGGCGTTAAAGAAGCACACGCCGTATGGTTTACAGGTGGCTCAGCAGTACACAAGGCTACCGAGAACTATGACCATGCTGGTGTAGTCACACTAGATTCTGCATACCTTGATTTAATCTGGAACGATGCTTGGTTTGCCCAAGTAAAAGAAGACGAAGAAGCCAATGGTGACATGAATACTTGGCAGTTTGCTAAGAAAGAAGACATGTCATGGTGGTATGGCGAAGGTCGCTGGATGCTAGAGAACTGGGCTAAGTTCCGCATGAACGGCTGGTCTATCTATGAAGACTTTATTGAAAAAGAATATGAGATTGAAATCGATGACTCATCTGTGAAGATGGCCATTGACCGAGTGATGGTTGACTTCGAGGGGAATCGGGTACTCCTCGACATCAAGACTGGTGCGTCATCCCAAAGGCATCCCTTGCAACTCGCTGTCTATGCGTGGGCGCTTGAGAAGCAAGGTATCTCTGTCGATAAGGCAGGCTTTTGGGATGCACGTACTGGTTACGTTTCGTTATGGAGCCTAAGCAATTTGCACTCAGAGCGAGTAGAAGATATACTCAACACCTTTGACAAGGCACGCAAAGAAACAATCTTTTTACCTAACCTATCTAACTGTGGTCGATGTGGTATAACATCCTCCTGTAAATATGTTAATAGCAACGCATAGAGTTCAAACTCGAACATGAATGAGGGGGAAACAAATGACTGGTAATTTCCAAGTCAGTAGCAAACTCTACGACGGACGTATATTCGTTGTAGCGTCAGAGACATACGCAGGTTTCTGTGAGTCTCTAGAGCAAGCCGTAGGCATCGAGGAGTCACAAGACCTTCTCAAGCAGATGGCGCAATCACTATCAGGTGCACCACAGAATGCATCAGAGGCTGTCGAAAACATTCGCCAGTCATATCCAAACATGCAAGTTGACCACAGTGCACATCCAACACAAACTGCTACCAATACAATGGGACCAGAGTCTAAGAAGTGTCACCATGGTGTAATGACTAAGCGACAGGGTTCAGGGGCTAAGGGACCTTGGAAGGGCTATATGTGCCCATCTCCAAAGGGAACTCCAGACCAGTGTGAGCCAGTCTTTATCCGTCGTAACGATGCAGAATGGAATACTTTCTAAACAATGAGAACACTTGCCCGCGCCGTAGGTAGCAAAGACATAGGTGGCGAACCGCTACCAACTGTCTTTCGTACCTTTGAAGTCAACAAAGTCGTGTTTCGACGTGCCGAAATATCGATGATTGCTGGCACACCTGGTGCTGGTAAGTCTTCTGTTGCTTTAGCAATAGCATTGAAAGCAAAGGTTCCAACACTCTATGTCAGTGCTGATACCAATGCACATACAATGGCTATGAGATTACTATCCATGATAACTGGCAAGACTCAATCTGATGTAGAAGTTTTACTTGAGACTGAGGTTGCTACTTCAAGGAAAGTAATCAACGAACATGCACAGCACATCTTTTGGTCTTTCGAGTCTAGCCCTTCGCTAGATGATTTAGACCAAGAGGTTGCTGCGTTCGAAGAACTATGGGGATGCTCACCTACTCTTATCGTTATTGATAACCTTATGGATATCTCTAACGATGGCGGAGAAGAGTTTGCAAACATGCGCTCTACTCTGAAAGAACTCAAGTACCTCGCAAGAGATACTAACGCTGCTGTCCTAGTACTCCACCATACAAAGGAGTCCTATGTAGGTACACCGTGTCAGCCTCGCTCTGCTTTGCAGGGTATGGTTGCACAGTTACCTGCACTTATCTGTACAGTTGGCACTGATGCTCCTGGCTTTATTGCCGTAGCACCTGTGAAGAACCGTTATGGTAAGGCAGACCCATCAGGCAACACTGCCTTTTGGTTGAACTTTAATCCCGAATACATGGATGTTTCTGACATCGCTGAGAGGTTAAAATGAGTTTCATCGACCCTATCGTACCTACTCCTGACTGGGGAAATCCGTTTCCTACAGTAGAACCTGATGAGTGGGAAGATGACGATGACTAAAGATATAAACCAACTAAAGCCAGATTATACAAGGGCGATGGATATACGTGGTGAACCTACCACTGTATGCATCTGTGGATGTTACATTTGGAATCTCAAGGTGGCCTTCCAAGAGGATGGTACTATTGGGATGTATTTCAGAGATATGGAGTGTGTTGACTGTGGAACGCAGGCAACCGCACCAATTGAGGAGTAAAAATGAAACTAACAACATACGCTTGGATTATGACTGCTGTAATCTTTGTGGGAACTTTGCCTCACGCTGTGGGTGCGATGTTTTTGAAGACTCAAACAGTTATAGTCGAACGATGTACCAAACCAATCGTCTTGGTGTCTATCTACGAGATGAAGAAAATGGCAAAGCAAATCGCTAGAGGAAAAGTTTTAGCGACATACAAAAGTAATCATGAGTGGAAGGCATTGTTTACTTTATGGAACAGGGAGTCTCGCTGGGATTATACCGCAGACAATCCGCGTTCAACTGCTTATGGAATAGGTCAAATGT
>Ga0247723_1001311_pt1 | contig 14778 bp, 19 predicted proteins | sample MSEWelMarce5H_FC_FD_189079 | JGI IMG/M metagenome (GOLD analysis project Ga0247723, IMG submission 189079) | Subsurface sediment microbial communities from gas well in West Virginia, United States - MSEEL Well Study Marcellus 5H_FC | ecosystem: Environmental > Terrestrial > Deep subsurface >...
GTGTGGCAGCAGGAATGCACGACTCCTATTCGCCTTGCTGAGCGTAAGAAGCCTGAGCCGCAGCCTAATCTTCAGAAGCGTGCGCCAAGATTTGTTGTTGGACGCGGCTAGGAGACTCCGCGAGTGAGCGGGATGGGATTTGGTTTCTCCTAGCCGCTCGCGAACCGTAGCATGTATCCTTAAAGCATGAGTGAGTATAAGCCTAGCTCTGGAATGCAATCAGCAGCGCGCCGAGGGCTAGACCTTGTTAAGGGTGGGCGTGCCGGCGGAGGCTTCGAGCCTGCTACGGCTACTCGCGCGCGGAAGATCGCCAGTGGCGCACCATTGTCGCGTGATCATGTTATGCGGATGCACTCATTCTTTTCGCGTCACGCCGTTGATCGCAAGCCTAATTGGGGCGCGAAGGGTAAGGAGACTCCAGGGTATGTGGCGTGGCAGGCGTGGGGCGGGGACGCTGGTGCGGCGTGGGCTGCTCGGCAGGCTGCAAGTATTAAGCGTGTGGAGTCTGGTAAGTAGGGTATGATTCTTGTATGAGTATGTCGAAGTACGACAAGCTGGTGAAGTCGTTGAGCGCGAAGGGTTCGCGTGATCCGAAGGCTTTGGCTGCGTATATTGGTCGTAAAAAGCTTGGTAAGGAAGAGTTTCAGCGTCGCGCTGCTGCTGGTCGTAAGAAGTCCGCAGAGTAAGGTATAGTTTTCGCATGCCACAGTTTCAGAGCGATGGGAAGAGTACGCCGTTTTTTAATACAGCCGTTGGTGGCGCTCCGAAGCCTCCGTCTAGCAACGAAACGACTCGCAGAAATATTGCTAGCAGCAACCTTAAGGCCGCTCTTCGAAAGCGCGCAAAAGAGAACGATGCGATTAAGTACGCTCGCACTGGTGAGGCGGCTAAGAAGCGTGGCGAAATGGGCATGAACCCGTCTGGGACTCAGGGCGCAAAGGGCGCCGAGGCGAAGTATATGAATCCCGCCGTGTACGGCAAGCGCGCTAAGTAATGGACGCGCTCGACAAGCTCAAGAAGAAGAACGCTCCCCAAGTCAGCGTTGCCCTCATGCGCATAAAGCCCATGTCGCGCAAAGAAGCAGTAACAGACTCCATGTCGTATCGCGACGACGAAGGCAACATGGAAGAAAACAAGGAAATGTCGGAAAACGAAGAAATGATGGAAGACAAGGAAGAGTACGGTTCCGAGTCTTGCCCGAAGTGCGCCGAATATCAGATGCTAATCGGAGAAGCCATCACCATGTACATGCGAAACAAGGATAAGGAGGAAGCGCCAGACTCCGAGATGGAGTAGGTGCTACAATAATCGCATGGCAGTAGATCCGAGCATGATGGGCGCACCTCCAATGATGCCGCCCGCACCAATGAGCGCACCGCCCACCCCCGGCGGCCCGATCCCTCCCGCAGTCGCGGCCCTTCCCGGCATGAGCCAGCTCGCGCAGGCGCAGACGATGCAGATGATGGATCAGCAGCGTCAGATGGCGATGATGCAGGAAGAGATGCAGAAGCAGATGATGATGCTTATCTCTAGCCTTCCGACGCCGAATCCGGCTGGTGAGGCTGCTGTCTCGACTCCGATGAGTCCGATGATGAGTGGCGTTGGCGCGCCGCTTGGTGGAGCTTCGGCTCCGATGAGTGCGCCGATGATGGGGGGCGCACCGGACATGGGTGCGCCTGGTGCCTACTAATAATTTTCAGCAGACTGATCCGGCGATTAATGCGCCGTATACTCGTAGTCGCCTAGTGACTCCGAGCGACACGGAAGATCTTGATGAAATTACTCGCGCGCTTTACGCTTCCAAGTCTACTTCGAGTCATTCGGATGTGAGCGTGATTCTTAGTGGCGATGATACGCCGATTACGCTCGTGTTGGCGCGTGGCGAAATTGTTCCGATGCGAGTAAAGCGCGTCCGTGTAACAAATACTGACGCGACAAACATCGTTGCCCTTTACTGATAGACTAAACACATGCCGTTTACCACGCCTGCGACAGTCTCGCCAGGAGACAAGTATAACGCTTCTGCGCATAACATTGTTGTTGCAGACCTTACTGATCTTGACACGCGCCTGACGGCAGCGACCGCTTATATTGTTCCCGCTGGTTCTCTTACTTCGTATGTTGGGGCTGCTGCTCCTTCTGGGTGGCTATTGTGTGATGGTAGTCAGGTTTCCCAGTCAACGTATAGTGCGCTTTATGCGATCATTGGGGCTAACAAGTTTGGTACTGATACGGGTGGAAACTTTTTTCTTCCTGATCTTCGCGGCCGGGTTCCCGTTGGGCTTGGTACGAATGCTGATGTTGATGTTATTGGTGATAATGATGGTGCGGCCCTTGCTGATCGTCGAGTTAAGCATAAGCATACGGTTGCGGCGTCGGCTACTGCTTCGTCTTCGGCCACTGTTAGCGAGGCCACTACGGGTGGGCAGTCGTATGCAAGCATTGTAAATAACACTAACTTTGCTGCTGGTAGTGGTATTGGCCAGCGCGCCATTGTCAACAGCAGCCAAGCTGGTGGCATTGCTGGTTATGAAGGGCTTAGTTCTTTTGGAACGTCGCCTAACCATACGCATAGCGTTGGTGTTACTGTTGCGACTACGGTTACGCCGACGGTTACTGCTGGGCCGCAGACAACTGTTCCAACTGACGGCCCGTCTTTTCTGACACTCAATTTTATCATCAAGACTTAAATGCCATATACCCGACCTTACTCTGGTGGTTTCCAAGACTTTCCGAATACGGGTACGCCAATCAATGCGCTTGCGCTGAACACGATTGATCTTGGCGTAAAAACAGTTAGCGACACCGTAGACGCTCTTGGTTCGTGGACAGCGTATGTCCCGGCGCTGACTAATACGACTGCGCCTATTACGGTTGCTCGATACGTGAAGATTGGCAAGACGGTTCACTTTTATGTTGCGTTGACGCTAACTGGTGCGCAAGTGTCTGGCCTTGTTGGGATTGCGCTTCCTCCGTTTGCAATGCTCAGTACGGATGCTGGCAATTTTGATGTTAAGCTAGTTGACGCTGGGGCAACGTATCCTGGCGTTGCGAATGCTGGCACGACTTCTAGAATTGATTGTTACGCAATTAATGCCGCTGGTACATACACGACGCTTACTGCTATAACCTCAACTGTTCCGTTTGTGTGGGCAGCCACAGACAAGATCGTTGTAAGCGGAACATACGAGTCCGCATAATGATTGAGTCTACCGACCAGAAGAAACTCCTAGACCGATTCCAAAAGTGTTGGGGCTATTCTGACCAGAAGCACCGCGCCAATCGAGAGTTCTACAAAAAGTGTGATGATGGTTACAACGCAATCATCAAGCCATCCAACAGTGAGTGGCAGAGCGACCTGCACCCTCCGTACGCGCTCCAGATCATTGACGTTATCGAGTCGAACATTGTTGATGACGAGCCTGACGTTCGCGTCATCCCCGCACAACCCGACTACTCCGAAGGCGCTGACCTTCTCACGAACATTCTAAAGCAGCAGCGATACAAGGATAACTTTGCCGAGAAGTACGCACTCTTCGTCAAGCAGTCCCTCATTCGGGGCATCAGCATTGCGAAGATTCCGTGGCTAGAAGAGTGGCGGAAAGTCCCCACTCCGAACTACAAGCCTGATCCGCTCGGGATGCGCGAGCCGTACCAGACCGTTCCGTACCGGCAGCAGCCAGGCTTCGTCAACGTAGACGCTAATCATTTTCTCTGGGACGCAAACGCCACCAGTCTTGACGATGCCGAGTACGTCTTCTTCCGTACGTACGAGTCGAAGCGCAGCCTAGAAGCCGCCGGCGTGTATGACAACCTAGAGAAGATCGTCGAGCTTACGACGACAACTACTGAAGATAAAGAACGGCGCAATCGTGTCGAAGTTGTTGAGTGGTGGTGGCGTGACGGCAACATGATGCGCCTAACCGTTGTCGCCAACCGGAACACGATTATTCGTGATTGTGCCTCCCCGTTCTGGCACGGCCAGTTCCCCTTCGTCGTTGCAAACATTATGCCGACGCCATTCTCGTTCCGTGGCAAGAGCATTGTTGAGATCATCAGTGACCTTCAGATTGCCCTCTGGGAACTCCAGAATCAGCGCATTGACAACTCGAAGTTCATGGCGAACGCGGCTATGTTTGTTGATCCGAACACTGAGCAGCAGGACATTCGCCTCTACCCTGGCGCTGTCATTCCGCTTCGTCCTGATCAGGTGCAGGCGTGGGTGCCGAACATCTCTATTCTTCAGCCGAGCGTGCAGGCCGAGGAGATGCTGAAGGGTGATCTTCAGAACATTACGGGCGCGGTTGGCTACTTGAGTGGCGCTTCTAATACTCAGATTGATCAGACGACAGCAACAGGCATTTCGGTCATTAGTAATATGGCTGCTAAGCGCATCATTCGGATGAAGCAGCAGATCATGTATGCGATGCGACGCGCCGGCGAGCAGCAGGTCGCGTTGAATCAGCAGCTCCTTCCCGGCCCTATTGCTGTCAGGATTGATCGTGATTCTGATGCTGAGTGGAAAGTCGTTACGCCTACTGATATTCAAGGCCAGTACGATTTCCGCGTCGAGGATGCGAATGAGAGCCTTATGCGGCAGGAGCGTCGCGCTGAGGCTCTTGCGTTTGCGAATTGGTTTGGACAGAATTATGCTCTCCTTACCCAGAGTGGCGTCACTCCTAATATGCGTCGAGTCGCTGAGGATGTTATTCAAGCGTTTGACGAAGATCCGAAAGAGTATCTTGGAGATGCCGAACAGGTGCAGAACCCGCCTTTGGTCGGAGGGCCGGGTCAGTCACAGCCGGAACCGACAACCCCAATGGGCGCAGCGCCTGGAATGCCGAGCATTCCGCCGGAAATCCTTGCTGCGCTCGGGGCCGGTTCCGGCCTAAACAATCAGTAATTCTGACCATCCGACTGGAGGACTAGATGAGTACAAACGATACGACCGAAATCGTTGACGAGATTGATCCGATTGCGAACGCGATCATGCATGGCGGCTCTGGGCATGATGCACCGGAAAGCGGTGCGGATTTTGCACCGGAAAGCGGTGCAGACGTTGAGGAGGCTCCCGAAGAGCTAATCCTTGGCAAGTTCAAGAGTCCCGACGATGTTCTTGAGGCGTATAAGAATCTTGAGGCGTACAACACGCAGCAGAATCAGCGCTTGTCCGAGCTAGAGGCTCTGTTGTCTGCAGATGATGAGGAAGAATACGAGGCCCCGCGCCCGTGGGGTGTCGCGTTTAATGGCGAGCCGGATAATGAGGAGCAGCTTGTTGGTTGGGCTGAGCGTGATCCGGGTCAGGCTGCGCAGTGGGCGATTGCGAATGCTGATCGCGTTCCGAAGGAAACTGTTGATGGTCTTTGGGAGCATTGGTTTGAGCGTAAGCCGACTGAGGCGATGGCGTGGTATACGCAGCAGCAGACGCAGCATGTTACGCAACAGTACGAGCAGGAACTCGCTTCGTTGCGTGAGCAGGTCGCTCCGTTGCGTGACGCGCAGACTCAGAACATGTTCGAGGGCGCGCTCGGGTCGCTAGAGGCTCAGATTCCTGATCTTGCCGAGTATTCGGAGAAGATCCAAGAGTACGTTGATAATATTCCTGTCGATCAGCTTCATCTTGCGTTCTTCCCGAATGGGATGGATACGCCGGAGAAGGTGCAGGAAGGCGTTCGTAGTTTGTATGCGATTGTGCGGATGCGTGAGCAGCCGATGCAGGCGCAGCAGCAGGTTCAGCAGCAGATGCAGCAGAATGCGTTTACGCAGTCGCGGCAGGGCATTGTTGATACTAATGCAACCGATTATGATGCTAAGATCAATGACGCTATCTTGAACGCTTGATAGTGACCGACCAACCCGTGGCCCAACCCGACCGTTGGACAACCGCAAATCATCTCACACCTACTAATCAGAAAGGCTAGGATAACCAAATGCCTACCCTCCTCTCTGGGGTCGTTGACGACGCGGATATTCTGTCCAATCAGCGCGTCGTTGACATGTCCCCCACCATTGCCGAGCTTGAGCCTGATGAGGCTCCGCTCACGACCATGCTTCAGAAGGTCAGCAAGCGGGCTGCCTACTCGCAGAAGGTCGAGTGGCTTTCGGATGAACTGGTGCCGCGTCTGACGACGCTTTCCGCATCGGCTACTTCGTCTGCTACTTCTCTGTCCGTTCCCGCGACTACGGGCGCTTCGTCCGGTACGTACTTCCGTGCCGGCGACGTTATCCGCATCGCTTCGACGGGCGAGAACTGCTACGTCACTGGCGTGTCGGCTGACACGCTGTACGTCACGCGCGGTATCGGCGGAACAGCTGTTACGGCTGTTTCTGCTGCTAGCGGCGTTGACGTTATCAAGGTTGGCAACGCGGCTGCTGAAGGTGCCACTCTCGGTACCCTCATCCAGACGAAGAAGGTCGCTAACTTCAACTACGCGCAGATTCAGCGTGACCCGTGGGGCTTCACGAACACGCTGGTCGCGTCGAAGCTGTACGGCGGCCCGGAGCCTGCTAACGAGGCTAAGAAGAAGCTGATTGAGCATAAGCGTCAGCTTGAGAACACCCTGTTCTGGGGTGTGCGTGACCTCAACACCAGCGGCTCTGCGCCGATTGGTTATTGTGGTGGCGTGTTCCAGTACGCGACGACTAACCTCACGGCTAGCGTTGGCACCCTTACGGAGAGCGTGTTCGAGTCGTTCCTCCGCAAGGCGTTCCGCTACGGCTCGCAGAACAAGGTGTTCTTCTGCTCGCCGCTCGTCGCGTCGGCTCTGTCCTCGTTCCCGCAGGGCAAGCTTGCTCCCCCGGCTCCTGGTATTACCGAGTACGGCGTTTCGCTGTCCTCGTACCAGAGCGCGTCGGGTGCGAAGGTTCAGATCATGGTGAAGCGTGACTGGTATGACTTCCAGAACACGGCGAACCAGTACGGTGGTATCGGCGTCATGCTCGACATGGACGATATTACGATGCGTCCGCTGCGCGACACGGTGCTGAAGCCGGATCGTCAGGCCAACGATGAGGACTCCATTAAGCAGGAGTACCTGACCGAGTGGTCGTTCGAGATGGGCAACGAGAAGAAGCACGCTATCATCTCTGGCATCACCGGCTACTAAGCCAACAAGCGGGGGAGAGTCGCCATTGTGCGGCTCTCCCCCAGTTCTTTCTACTCCAACGACCAGGAGACAATCAATGCGATTTGTCAGCAAGCACGGGAACTTTACTTTTATTGCTCGCCCGGATACGGTTCAGATGATCCTTGGGCCGGGTGGCGCGATGATGCCGCACACGGTTCAGAGTGCGATTATCTGCGACTTTACTCATGGCATGGTTCGCCCGGACGAAGCGGTGATGGCTGCTGAGAAGTGGATGGGCATGGGCGCTCGTAGCGATGGTACGCCTATCGCGTTTGGTGCTATTCCTAGTGGGCAGAGTGGCGTTGTGAATGGTGTTGCTCACGATTCGTGGCAGCCAATGTTGACGTTCAGCGTGTTTGACACGGAGTCGATTCCGAATCTTGAGGATCGCGAGTGCGCCGAGAAGCGCCTTGTTGAGGATTCTGGTAATGGTCTTCATTACATCCAGGTTGGTCATCGTCCGCTTAGTCCGCCGTGGCCGACGTACGAGCAGATGAAGGGCATTAAGGGTAACTCGACGGCGCAGATGGTTTGTCGCATGATTGAGGATGGTGGTTATGATCCTGATTATGTGGTTGCGTACGAGCTTCAGCGTGAGCGTCCTCGTTATGAGATTACGAAGGCGATTGAAGAGTTGAAGTTGCGGCTTGCTGGTGAGGCGATTGAGGATGCTTCGCTGAGTCGCGAGATCCCCGCGTAGCCGTGCATCACAACATTGCCGCGTATAAGGCGGCCGTGCGTCGCCACGTAACGGTCGTGATGCCTTGGCATGGGCAAGACGAAGGGTTGCTACGCGAGGCTCTTAGATCGCTCCCTAGAGGCGTTAGAATCATCATCGCTCAGAATGCGGGAAAGCATGAGATGGCTAGTGCTTTCAACGCTGCGTTAGCTAGCGTGAAAACCCGATACGTGTTCATCATGGGCGCTGATGATGTCGTTGACGAGGATACGTTGTGGCGCTTGTGGGAAGCAGCCATTGACCATGATGGTGCGTATCCGTGGATGCTTGGCTTTGGCGAACGCAGGTTCCGCTTTCCCGCCGAGCCGTGGTCAAAGCTTCGTATCCAAGACGCGAACGTGTGTGGCGTAATGCTGATCAAGACAAGCGTGGCGCTTGCCGTTGGCGGGTATCGAGACAAGGTTATTGAGGATTGGGACTTCTCGTATCGTCTTGCTAGTGCGGGGTATCGCCTTGCTCCCGCTCCGCTTGCTCGTTACGGGTATCGTCAGCGCGTCAAGGGATTGAATCAGCAGACACTTCGTGGCGCGCTTGATCTTGGCTTGTCTATCAGGGATCTTGCTCCGTACGAGGAGCGCGACGCGGTTAGTGGCGTGTTCTATCAGTGGAAGTACGATGGGACGGCTTATGTGCGGTGTGATCTTGCGTCGCGCACTGCTGGTGGCGTGGTGCGTTCAACGTGGGATGCGACAGATAAGCATGAAGCGCCGGCGTGGGTGTATCAGTATCCGAATAGTGATGCGCAAGCGTATTGGGATCTTGGCGCTCGACTAGAGAAGAAGCGCGTTATTGATGTGGATGATAATTACTTGTCGCCCGACTTGGCGAGCGTTGTTGGTCGGTACAACGATAAGAATGGCGCGGCGTGGGGCGAGCGACAAGAGTCGCATAAGCGCATGGTTGAAGAGGCCGACTATGTTATTTGTGCGACGCCAGCGTTGGAAGAAGTGTACAAACTGGTCAATCCTAATACGATTGTTTGCGAGAATACGTGCGACCCGCTGGATTGGCATAAGGCAAGCAAGAAGCGTCGAATCGTTGGGTGCGTGTTGAGTGCGAATCATTATGATCACACGCACCTTGTAGAAGATGCGCTACGCAAAGCAAGCGTGTCTGGAGCTGACGTTCAAATTATTGGCTTAGACCCTGGGTGGGACTTTGCGTATACACACTTTTCGTTTACTCCGAGTGTCGCAGCGTATCGGCGTATCCTTACGCGCTGGAGTATCGGCTTAGCGCCAGTGATTGATAATGATGTCACTCGATGCAAGAGTGATTTGAAGTGGCTTGAGTTCACGATGAGTGGTGCTGCTCTTGTTGCCAGCGGAGTGGAGGCGTACAAGCTTGTGCCAGACGACTCGATTATTCGCACTGATAGTGCCGATGGGTTTACTGACGCGGTACTTGGCCTTCTTCGTGACGAGTCGGAAAGGAAGCGTATGATTCGTCGTAGTATGTTTCATGTGAAACAAAACCGCCTTGTTTGCAATGAGTCGTTGCAGAGGCGTTATACTACAGCACTAGCATGAGTACCGCACAGATCCAATCGTGGCGCACGCCAATTACGGCGCACGCCGAAGAGACTTACGACCTAGAGTCCGGCGAGCCGCAGCGCAGCATTAACTGGCATTTGCATGGCGCTAATCAGTATGATGATGCTGAGCGGCTTGCTAAGGGCATGGCGTGTGGCGTTTGCCTAAGCGTGTTCCCGGCGCGTCCGTGTATTGAGAACATGCGCGACTTTAAGCCGATTGCTCACGAATGGGAGCCGATGCGGACGAAGGATGATGTGATGCGGATGGTCGCTAATGGTCTTTGTCCTACGTGCGCTAGTGAGGTTAATGATCGGATGCATGAGATTATGCATCGTGGTCTTGACCCGCTTCGGCCGAAAGGCATGGACGAGTAGTGGCTACGTTTGCCCAGCTAAAGCAGCGCGCGCAAAACCTTGCGTTGAATGATGATGATACTGAGGCTGGTCTGCACGTAAACGATGCGCTTGTAGATATCGTCGTTGGCGCGCAGCTTCGCGTTGGACAGGTTGACGCGCCTCTGGTGATGGGCCAGTCTGTGTACGATATTTCGTCCGATTGGTCGATTTCTGACTTTGGCGCGCTTCAGTATCTTGAGTATCTTGCGCTCGGCTCGACGTACTCGTACATCTTGCAGCCGACAAGTGCGGATGAGATTCTCGCGCTGAATGCGACGAATCCGATTGGCGCTACTCGACAGTACGGTTTTCTGGGTCTTGATCAGATCCGGTTGTGGCCGACGCCGCAGCAGACGGGCGACATTCTGAAGGTCTATTATGCAAAGGCTCCGGCGGAGCTGAGTGACGCTAATTCTATTCCTACGGACATTCCTTCGCAGTGGCACTGGCTGATTACGATTGCTGCTGCGTCTCGGCTTGCTGATGCGGTTGGCGAAGATCAGAATCTCAGCAGCGCGCTGGATACAAAGTTTATTCTCGGAATGGATCGTTTCCAGAAGTGGCTTGGTCGTCGCCAGGGTCGCACGGCGCGGACGATTCAGACGGGTTACTTGCGGAATCCGCGTCGCCCGTTCCACGATCCTTCGACGTATTACTCGTTTACTCAGCGGCAGGGCTAGCGTATGGCCGGTACTGTTCAGTACGCAAGTCACGCTAACTTCTTTAGTGGCATTGTTAGTGACGTTCCGCGCCACCTGATTCCTGAGGGCGCTGTCTATGATGCTGAGAACATTGTCATTACGAACTCTGGTTCTCTCGCTCAGCGCGGCCCATCAATTAGCGCGCTAGACAAGCAGACAAGCCTTGCGCCTGTTGAGATTGGTGCGCAGAAAAGCGCCAGTCCTGATGGGCGCAGCCGTCTTTATACGGTTGGGCTTGCTGCTGGCGCTCTCCAGTTTGGCTCTATGGAGTTCTCGTCTGACCCTAAAACGATGTACCAGTACAACAGTACGATCTCTGGTTCAAACGTAGACTCGTACTCTATTTATGGTGATTCGATTGTTTTTCCCATTAACGGGTCTGGCGTTATGGCTTGGTGCGGCGGGGCTGACTTTCAAGAGTCCTTTGAAACGTACGCAGCTAGCGGCCTGTCGATTACTACGTCTGCTGGCAATAATCAGATTGTTGTTGGGGCTGCTGCTGTAGCATCAATCAAGATTGGTGGTTTCGTATTCCTTTCAAATGGGGGGACTGACGAGTACACGGGTCGAGTCATTGCGGCTGGCGGATCAACTATCACTGTTGACCCGGCCCCGATCAATCCACGCACGGGCGTAGCCGTAACGACGTACACAAGTATCAATTACTATCCCGTCCTCCCGCAGGTCGGAACGCGAAACGATGGACAGTATATTTCTAGTGCTGGTTGCGCAGGCGTGTTCTCTAGTGGTGGTGATTCGCGCATCCTTATGGGCAACGTGTCAATTACTGATGCGACAAGTGGCAACGTGCAGTCTCACCCGAACCGTATTGTTTGGAGTGTTCGCGAAGCTGGAGACGCAACTGTTGCGAATTGTGATGGCCTAGTCCAGGCTACGCGCGCTGGTTTTCCGGCGCTTAATTATATTGATGTTCAAGATATTGAGCAGATCGTTGGTCTTGTCCCGATTGGTTCTGGCAACATGCTGGTTCTTGGGACAAAGAATTGTGTGATGCTAAGTGGTTATCTGCTTACACAGTCGGGTGGCGCTACTAATGCGAGCTTGAGTCGTGGTGGTATTACGGCGAACATTCGAGCGTTCTCTCAGCAGGTTGGTTGTTTGTCGGCTAAGAGCATTCAGCGTACAAGCGCGGGTGTGATGTTCGCGTCTTCTGATGGCGTGTATTTGACTGATGGTTCTGCTCTTGTAAATACGATGACTAAGAAGATTGCTAATTCTTGGGGTAATTTTGCGTCGGCATCTAACACGTTTACGTTTGACGCTTCGACTTTTGATGGGGAGGATGTGTTTGGCGCTGGCGGAACGTTTGGCGTTGTGTATGGTTCGGCAAACATTAATGATTCGCATTACTACATTAGTTTGCCTACGGGCGGGTACTTGTGTGATCTTCGTAGCCAGTTTGGTTGGACAAGAGTTACTTCTGGCCAGTTGGAAATTGCTTCGTCTACGAGTGACGCTGATCAGACTACGAATCGTATTTACGCAATTAAGCAGGGAACGTCTACGGCTTCTGCTGGGTTTGATCGAGTAATTCGCATTGACCCTGTTGTGGTTCCGATTGAGGGTTCGACGGATGCGGATGGTCAGCGCATTAATTCTACGATCACTACTCGCGCGTATACTGATGGTGATCCTGCGCAGAAGCGTAGGTATCGGCATACGCTATTGACGTACGATGTTTCTCCTGGGTTGTCTACGTATCCTAATGCGACGACGTATCCTTCTGCTTTCTTGTATCCGGGGGCGAGCAACGGAGCGTTTGTGGTTAACGTGACGAAGGGGCTTGACGCTACTGGCGGCTCGTCTACTATTGGTTCTATTACTCCTACGAGTACGTCTGCTGGCGTTAGCCGGTTTGATCATCAGAGCCTTAGTCAAGCTGTGACGTATACGATTTCTACTGCTGGTTTTCCAACGTCTTTTTCTATGTTTGAGGTTACGAACGGATTTAATCAGTTGCGTCCGGGTCGAGTTGTCTAGTGGCTAAGGATTTTGATTCGCCGGCGATGCCTTCGATAAAGCCGATTGCCGAGCCTCCTGATCCGCGTGTCATTCCGCTTGATCGTCAGGAGTCTTTGACGCATAACCAGGTTGAGCAGATTCGGTTTGGGTTGGGGGATACGGGGCCGTTGGCTCAGGCTGTGATGAACTCGAATATTTCTTCGCTTCAGAAGCAGTTGGCTACTGGTGCGATTTCGTGTTTGTCTACTCGTCGTCCTGCTGATCCTGTGCAGGGTCAGATGATTTTTGAGACTGATACTAAGTTGTCGTATTTTTGGGATGGGACGGCGTGGGTTACTGGTACGGGTAGTGGTGCGGTTCTTACTCCGGTGGGTACGATTGTTCCGTATGCTGGTACGGATTTGTCTACGCCTGCTGGCTGGTTGTTTTGTGCGGGTCAGGCTGTTTCTCAGACAACGTACGCCGCGTTGTTTGCGGTTATCAGCACAACGTATAACACTGGTGGCGAGGGGGCTGGCGAGTTTCGCATCCCGGATCTTCGTGGCCGAGTTGCTGCTGGTAAAGACAATATGCTTGGCACTGCGGCTAGTCGTCTTACGGCTGGGGTTTCTGGGATTACGGGTACAACGCTAGGGGCGGCGGGCGGAAGTCAAGCGCTTGCGGCGCATACGCATACTGGTACGACTGGAACAGAGTCAACTACTCATACGCACGGAGTCAATCAGACATCCCTTGGCGAAACATCGGGTATGTACCATCGTACTGGCAACTTTACTTTTGGGTCAGGTGATACTGGTGGTGCTGGTGGTGCTGGTTCGAATCTAAAAACAGTTCAAAGCAATGGCCAAAGCGTTACCCATACTCACTCATTTACAAGTAATACGCATAACTTATCTGCGGGGAACTCCGGGAATACGCAGCCGACGCTTGTTACGAATTACATCATCAAAGCGACTGCGGATACCGTAACTGGTTATGCAGGCACGACTCTTACGGGAGCTGCTGGTGGAGACTTGACGGGTTCGTATCCGAATCCTGCGCTTACAACGATTAGTAATGTGCCTGTTCATAATAGTAACTCGACGCTGAGTTTTCGTACGTCGAATGTTGAACGCATGGGGATTGACGCGGTTGGCAGAATGACTCGTCCGTTTCAGCCTATTTGCCAGTTGTACAACCAGACGCTACGTTCTCCGGGCGCTCCCATCCCTTGGACTGGAACTTATGTAAATCAAGGTTCTATGTGGAACGGCGTCACCCGCGTAACGGTTCCCGTTAGTGGCGTATACCTATTGACATGGGAAGGAATGAGCGAGTTTACTGCTGCCGCAATGTACGTTGATCTTTTTAAAAATAGCCTGCAACTTGGTACACGCAGACAGTATTCCGTAGTCAGCGGCGTTGCTGCTCATAAGCAAATTGCTATGCACGTTTATGAAAATTGTGCTGCTGGAGATTATTTTGAATGGGTTAACCAAGGCGCAGCGGCTTATTCTGATGTGTCTGGTTATATGCACGCATCGTGCGCTCTAATAGCATAAGGAGAATCATGCTTGAAATCATCATCACAATCACCGACGCTGAAGCCGCCGCGCTAGCGCATGTTATGGCTGACCCGCAAGAATGGGCGCAGAACGCCATTAGTGAACGCGCTCGTATTGCCACAGACGAGATCGTGCAGCGCGAGATTGCGCGGATGGTCGCTGACCCGAACATTGCAGAGATCCCGGCGACTGCTGCTGAGATTGTTATGGCAGCAGAACTACCAGCGCCGCCTAGCATGGAACTTCCCGTGCTGCCCGAAGCATAGGTATACTATTAGCCGTGGCCTCTACACTCTACTCCGCACAGCGCGTAAACTTCAAGCCAACCGCGCCACAAAATAGTGCAATGACTGATCCGAAGAAAGTCTTGATCGAGTCGTTGAAGAAGCTTGGCGAGAAGAGTACGCAGAAGATCATGGATCAGTCGCCTGCTGCTGTGATGGGTGCGATTACGAATCCTAAGGATGTTGCTAGTGGGATGAAGGGTAATCTTCTTGGTGGTGTTGAGACTCGCGCTCGGATGATGGGTGGGCGTTAGTGGCTCCTGCTATTAAGATTCCTAAGCCGGGGAAGACGGGTACGCCGAAGGGAATGGAAGGCGTACGTCCGAAGCCGCCTAAAGCGTTGAAGCCTCCGGGCCGGCCAACGCCGCTTAAGCGTCCTGGTGGGGCGAGGGTTCCGTTTGCCGTAACGCTTGACCCTAGTAAGGGATCGACGTTCACGCCATCCGCAAAACTTCCGGACGCTCCCGCCG
>Ga0247723_1001312_pt1 | contig 14750 bp, 24 predicted proteins | sample MSEWelMarce5H_FC_FD_189079 | JGI IMG/M metagenome (GOLD analysis project Ga0247723, IMG submission 189079) | Subsurface sediment microbial communities from gas well in West Virginia, United States - MSEEL Well Study Marcellus 5H_FC | ecosystem: Environmental > Terrestrial > Deep subsurface >...
CTATATAAACCCCCTTCGGGGGTTATAATATATATTATATATATAGATATCTAAGGAGTACTATGCTTGAAGTTATACTAGGTGCCTTACTGGCACTAGCGATTCGTGACTTGTTCTACGATGCACTGGGTAGGTATAAGATTTATAAGTACAAGAAAGAAACGGATATATTCTATGAACATCTTGAAGATTTAGATGATGAGCTTGAGTATAGTCCCTTCAGATAAATAAAGAATTCCTGGATGACTGCAGGTTGGCACGCCTGCGGTTGTTTAGGGAGATGTTGAATGGCATTAACTGTTACTACTGAGTAACGTTCCAGTAGCCAAGGTTTGCATCATAAACGACAAAAGACCCCCCAACCTAGGGTAGTTACCTTAGGAAGGGGGGTTTCTTGTGTCTATGGGCCTGTGAGGGCCCTTAAAAGGGTATTAGTTGGAGCCGATGCCGTATTCTTTTTCGTTCTTATCTGCCCATTTGGCCAGTGGTGCGGCTAGGGCACCGATGATTACTGCATACTCAGGCTTCAAGTCTGTGAGTAGTGCGATACCCATGGTGATTGCTGCTGCCAGCAACGCACGAAGGTAGGACTTGATGGCTGCTACTTCTTTTGGTCCTGCATACTTCTTGAATAGTTCTTTCATTTCTTCTCTTTCTTTTTTGGTAGTGGCTTTATCTTCGATGCCACTAACCTGGCTTGGCTAGTAACAGTAGACTTAGGCTTTGCTATCCATGGGAACCATGGGGATGTATCATTACCAGAGTTATCTTTAATCGATATATGTAAATGCTTATTGTGTGGATTGCTACCAGTGTAAGGCTTGTCACCTCGACCTGGTATCCAGATTTGTCCCTTGAATATTAGATACTTGACACGCTTATCCTCTTTAAGTTTTTCATAAAGGTCAGCACAGTCGATGCCACGTGCAGGGTCATGAGTTAAATCAACTGCGAACCCTGTGTTATGGTCTGAGTTAGGACTCTGTGTTATATGAGCAGCAGAAGGCAGGAGCCCATCGCTTGCTTTCGCTCTCTTGGGAAACAACGCCGTCGCTTGGCGCAGCACAGCAATTGCAGCAGGTGTGGCTCTCTTGGCTACAGGTTTCATTTGCCATCTCTTCCTTTTTGAATCATAATCTGGTAGAGTATCTCTACTTTTTCCTCAAGTCTAATGACTGAGTCTTTTAAACTGCTGCCAGAATTAGGCTTAAGTTCATATAGGTAATGCTTGACTAACCACCTAACAGATGTAGCAAATGCAGCAACTAAAGTACATAGTGATACGGCTAGTCCTAGCCATTGAGCAGTAGACATTACACAGTCCTAATCGTGATATCAATGACACCACCATAGCCCGTGAAGCCACGGTCTGGAGGTGTGAGGCGGGTGAAGGATACTTGTTCTATTACAACCTGACGTGATTCACCCGTAGTTAAGTCCTGCCAGGTAAGAACGTCTCCATTTTCTTCAACAGATTCTAACTGTGCAATTCTATCGAAGGCTCTTCCTTCGTATCCAACTTGCACATTGTATCTGTCTGTCTCCACGTCATAGCAATAGACGGGGAATCTCATTACTCGCTGTCTTGGTGTGGCAATAGTTGCCTTGGCTTGGTAGCCTTCCATGATTGGACCACGTGTTGCGTCATCTGTATCACGTTCTAATAAGAACTTATAAGCAAGATACTCTTGCGCTTCTTGTGGTACAGATGTTGTAACTTCTACTGGTGGAACTGTTGCATCGTAGGTTACCACGTTATACTCATTTCCATCTGCCGTTACAGTTTCAAGGGTCATTGAACCGTACTTGTAATTACCACGGGCAATAAGACGCTTGAAGTTCTTAGGCTCTAGTGTATTGTAGCGTATGTAACCAGTAGTTAAATAGCCAGTTGCTATTAAGTCTGCATCATCTTCAATGTATACTGAACCAGGAGTATTTGCTAAAGCGGTAGCTGAAGTAACAGCAGTAGATGAAACTGTTGCTGTAACTGCACTAGTATAAGTAAATGTTGAAGTGGTTGCTGAGGTAACTGTCCATGCTCCAGTAGATGAGTTAAAGTCAGAGTCAACACCTTCGACCCATACACTATCTCCACTTGTAAGATTATGTGCAGATGCTGTAGTTAATGTAGCAACACCTGATGTCATAGCCTTGTTAGTAATTGTTCCACCTACGGTTAATGCAGTAGAGGAGAATACTAGTTGGTCGGTATCACCTGCAAATGCACAGGCAGTAGTTACTCGACCAGAAATGCCACTATAATATATATCGTTTGCGTAAGCAAACCGAAGTGGTGACACCTCAGTACTTAAATCAATACGGATGACGCCAGGTTCTCCAGCAACACCAGTAGCACACCACACATAGTGGTCACGTGCAGCAAAGTCATAGACTGGTTGAGATGTTTCTACAATCAATGGGCCGTAACTAATCGAACCATCTTGGTCAGATACAGTTGCAACTCTGATACCCTTATTAGTTCCAATAACCATATAACCCAAATAGTAATAGATTCTGTGAATGACTTCACCTACTGGCATTTCTGCTGCAGTAATTGCACTTGTAAGTGTTGGCATAACACCAGCAGTACTTAATGTAAATTTAAAAATAGATGATTGGATTCCACTGTAACCTGCTACATAGATAGCTGGACCAGAAGCGGTAATGCTTGTAAATACAATATCAGTATCACTATGTGTATATACAGGAGATGGAAGAGTAGATGCAGATGATGGTATTTCATATATCTTATTATTAATACACATAACAATGCGGTCTTTGACATATTCCATTATTGCATTAGTTACAGTAATTCCATTGTCGCTAATCATAAGAGTATCGCCAGCGCCAGAAACTCCAGTTAATAACTTTTTGTATATGCGTAATCTCGGAGTTCCACTAGCTAAAACATTAGTAATCCAATAAGCATAGACTCCGTCATCGCATATAGCGTGAACTGGATAGTCGGTTCCAGCAACATAATCTATGAAGTGAGTAACCGTTCCACCTGTAGTAATCTTATCAACATCATATTCGTCTCTAAGTAAGACACCATCGTTGCCACTCCACTGAATTGAACGAAGGTGCTGATTAGGTTGACCGTTAGTCTTTATGCTACCAGTAGTAATGTGACTTGTATTAGCATTTCTAAGAAGAGTTACTTTACCCTGGTCCCAAACATTTACACCCTTGCTATCAGCAAAGCGATAGTGGTCAGGTGAATTAGTTGTGGTGTTTGCTGGGTCAAAGAATGTTATTCCGTCTCCACCATGGAAGGACATCTGACTACGAATCCACCAACCAGTAAGTGATTGCTCACCTGGTTCTGTTTGGTTATCAAACTGTTCCTTCTTAAAGGGTGCAGTCTGTCGGATATAAGGACGTGCATCATTGATAGAATAAATAAACGGCATGCCACCAATCGCAACATCATATGCTACATCAGTATTCTGCCAGATAGATGTAGTAGAAACTACACCAACATCGACAGCAATTGCCCGCGTTGCACGACCTTCGGTAATATCACGACCAGCCACGTAGACTCCTTAGTCTTGTTGTTTATCTTCTTTAATTTGTTTTTGAATACTATCCATAGTCCAATACATTGCATAGTAATCATAGTCAAGCGAGAATCGCTTCATATGTTTTACTCTTGCACCAGTATGGGCATGAAGTGGAACACCTGCTTGTTTCATCTTGCGGAAGAATACAATGTCTTCTCCGATGAATTGATTATCATCAGCACTAGCTGCAGTCTCAGTAAACATTGACTGGCCTGGATGAGCACTACGCATAGCAGAAACTATTGACCTGTGCATAAGGACTAGACCAAAGCCTGCTGAGTCACACTGAATGACCTCATTGTCAGGCAATGGATGTACATACTGAATCTCAAATTCAGATATATCATTGAATAAAACTGGGTATGGTTTCATAAGTGTACCCTCATTCTCTTTGGAGATGAAGTACACACCACTAACAACAGGGCGATGATGCTTGTCTGCTGTAGCCCATAGCTTTTGCATCACATCGGCAGTCAGAACAATGTCCGAGTCTACCCATAGTAGCCAGTCAGCCTTGAGGTTGTCAGCCCAGTAGTCCCACAGGACTTGGCGTTGTCTGCCAATCTGATTGCCTTGCACTCTAATAGATGTGCTGATAGGCATCTTGTTAGCACCACCAGTAATTACTGCGTTCATAAGACCTTCAGTAAACTTGCCATCTACTAGTCCGTTATCACACCAGCCTATGGCTACTGTTTCTTTTGGTTGAATCATTGTGTCCCCTTATTGTAAAGGCAAGGTTGCCATACACTATACTAGCATGCCTTGTCAAGTAAGCAAGTTTTACTTAGATAATGCAGCAATTTCGTCAGCAGTCAAACCAAGTGCTGATAACTTAGCCTCGGCTGATGCCTTGGCTTCTGCCTTTGCTGCTTCTTCCGCTTCCCATGCAGCCTGTTGCACAGCATGTGCTGCTGCATCTATTTCTCGCTGTGCAATTTCTTCATCGGTTAATTCTATTTCTAAAACTTCACCTGTTGTGCAGTTAATTTCGATGCGTGTTGGATTTGTCATTATTGCTCCTTATGAGTTTTTGATGCCGTATAGATAAAATGATGAACCTATTGCCATAGTTGGTGACGAAAAAAGCGTTACAGTTGTTATTGGGGTTGTGTTGTTATAAAGAAGAGCACCGTTAGTTATTACAGTACCAGTAGCAGCATTTGTTTCTACTGCATTTGAAAGCGAAATAGTTTTTACCGCACTTGAAGAATAAGAAGGTATATAAAATTCAGCAGAGTTAAAAGTAAGTGCAGTTGTAGAAGTAGCAGGCATAGTCCATCCATTACCACTACTAGCATTACTAACTCTAGTGGATGTTACAGTTGCCCCATCACCTATGATTGAAGTTCTACTATAGACGTTACCAATAGAATTATTATTATATCTAATAACTGCAGTGTTTCCAGGTTGTGCAGCCCTAGCACTTACTTTTACTACTAAATCTGTGTAAGTACTAGGAATACTGCTAAAAGTTACAGTATCATTTGTAGCGGTTAACGTTGTGGAAGCAATAAGTGTGTAAGTATTAGGCATTTTTTATCCCATACAAGGTAGCGGTTGTACCAACAGCAAAAGTATTAGAACTAAAATTAGATAAAGTAATAGTAGTTATTGCTGATGTAGAACGATAAAGGCTTACAATTGAAGTTGCATAACCAATTCCATTTTCATCCTCGGATGCTGTTATTAAAAATGTTTTATTAGTTGAATCAGCATAAGAAAAGAAATCTAAGGTATAAAAAGTCCATTGAGCAGAAGCACCCGAAAAGTTATACCCAAGAATTGTTTCATTAGTACTTGTTCCTCTACCAGAGGATGCTGTTGAACCATCACCTCTAAGTGTAGTTCTAGAGTAGTTTGTTCCAGAGTCAGAGTTTAATCTTACAATAGGATTGTCAGCAGATGAATTTTTTAATACAAATATTAATTTTAAATCAGTATAGCCTGAAGTTATTGAACTAAAAGTAATTGATGCTGCTGCACTTCCCAATGTTTGGGTTGCTATCGGCTCGTATGTAATTGGCATTGTTACCCCTGTATCCCATAAAGTGAAAAGACGGATGTGGTTGTAAAACCCTGTGGGTCTGGAAGTAATTGAATGCTGCTAATAGCAGCAGTTGAAAAGTATCCCACTGAACCCAATCTAATTTGCCCTGAACCGTTACGGTCATTGCCAATCATAAACCTTGCTGTTTTATTTTTTGTAGTTGATGCGTAATCGTGGATATCAATAATTCCTGTTGCCATTACATTTGCGGTTGCACCTGAACCTGGAATTAAATCTGAAAGAATAATCTGACCGCCTGCAAAAGAACCTGCTTGAGCCGTTGCAGTTGCAGTTGAGCCGTTACCTTGCAAGAAATGGCCATAATAATTTGCGCTGGTTGTATCATTGTTAAATCTAATTCTTAAGTCATCATTACTTCTTGATGAGGTATCGTATCCTCTAACTATAAAACGAATTTGTAAATGTTTATAGGTACTAGGAATAGATGTAAATTCTAAAGAAACGGCTGTTCCAGTACCATTAACTGTAGCAATAGACTCAAATGCGCCAACAGGCGGAGCATAAGAACCAATTAATCCACTTAAAATACCACTCATTAACTTAAACCATTTCCACTAATAATCCAAGAAGTAGAAGTAATTTTAATTGCAGTTGCCATACCAAATGGAGCAAGCGTGCGAGAACCAGTTGTTCCAGCACCAGCAAGCAATAGCGTGTCAGTTGTTATTGCTATAGTTACTGTTGTTCCAGTGGCTGCAATAAATGTAATTGCAGTACCTACTGGTAAAGCAACAGATGCATTTGCTGGAATAGTAATTGTACGTGTTGCTGTTGAATAGATGTGCTCACCAGCATCGGCAGCAGTTATTGTGTATGCACCAGTTGTGGCTGCAGAACTTGGTGGTACACCCATATACCCTGCACCAGTAGCAGCAGTTGTAGTTGTACCTGCTGCTGGGGTTGCAGTAAGATTTCCATTCAAAGTTATATTTGATGTACCAGCCGTACCACCTAAAGCAATGTTAGTAGTTGAGCCTGATGCTCCAGAGGTACCAATGTTAACTGTCTTTGTATTACCTGATGCTGTGACACCATTGGCAATTGCAACTGTATGGCTAGAAGTTGTAGCATTTGCAATTTCAACTCCACCAGTTCTATTTGCTGTAGAAGCAATGCTAAGTGTGCCACCAGTTTGTGAGGTAGCAATTTGAATTGTTCCAGTTGTAATATTTCCATATAGGGTTCCAACTCCCCCAGACGTAAGACCATTTATTGTTTCAATAAGTGGTGTTGTAATTGTTGGACTTGTTCCAAATACTAATGAACCAGAACCAGTTTCATTAGAAATAACACCAGCCAATTCTGCTGATGTAGTTGAAGCAAGTGCAGATAATTTATCTGTAGTTTTTACTAATGTTGCAGATGTTGGAATAGTTGTTGAGTTAATTGTTAAGCCATCAACGTTGGATACTGTTGCACCTGAGTTAATGGTTGTAGAACCAAGAGTAGGTGCTGAGTAACTTGCTGTTGTTGTAATCTGGACCCATGCAGAACCTGACCAAACAAACATAAGGCTAGAGGTTGAGTTCCAATACATAGCACCAGTAATTAAAGCATTACCATCATTGTCTACGGTTGGGGCAGATGCTTTGCTACCAAGGTAGCGGTCATCAAAATCATCATAAGTTGTAGCAGCAGATGATGCGCTAGTTGCAGCACTTGCTGCACTTGTTGCTGCAGCGGTAACAGAAGCGGCAGCACTTGTTGCACTTGTCGCTGCAGCCGTTGCTGAGGTAGCAGCACTTGCTGCACTTGTCGCTGCAGCCGTTGCTGAGTTTGCTGCTGAAGTTGCAGAAGTGGCAATTGTTGCTACCGAGTTAGCAGCAGTAGTAGCACTTGCTGCAGCACTAGTCGCACTAGTTGCCGCTGCTGTTGCAGAGGCTGCTGCACTTGTAGCACTAGTGGCTGCTGCTGTAGCAGAAGTTGCTGAGGCTGTTGCTGATGAAGCAGACGCTATTGCGCTGTTAGATGCGCTTGTTGCGCTTGTAGCAGCAGAAGTTGCAGATGTTGCAGCAGAAGCGGCACTGGTTGCAGCAGCAGTTGCTGAGCCTAGAATGCTGTCTACGTAATCTTTGGGAGCAGCAGATGATGCTGACATACCAGCAGATGAAAGACCAGTGATAACTGGGCTTCCTGAGATAGTAGGGCTTGTTAATGTTTTGTTAGTTAATGTCTGAGTTGCAGAATCAATTACTATTGTACCAGTTGTATTAGGTATAGTAATTGTATTATCTTGAGTTGGGTCAACTACTGTAAGTGTTGTTTCAAATGCATCAGGTGTTGCACCTTCAAAGACAATGCTTGCATCTACTCCAGCACCAGAGATGTTTGGGTTAGTGATAGTAGGTGCTGTTAGAGTCTTGTTTGTAAGTGTCTGTGTATCGGTTGTGCCAACCACGGCTGAAGAAACTCCCAAACCGTGAACTGCAGTTGTTGCTTCAATATGTTGGTTTGCTTCGCGGTAATCACGGCCAATTGCCATGTGACGAACAACCGCACCTGCTGAGTGAGACTGTGCAGTAGAGCCATCAATAGCACGAGTAATTGTGAAGGTGTTGGTTGATACCGCGGTAGCATCTACAATTTCTTCAATTGCTGTATCTGGGTCTAGAACAATTGTAAAGGTTGTGCCACCAGGAATGGACTGGCCACCAAGTAGGGCCGTTCCAGAAACAACAACCATCGATGATGCACCAGCAGTAACTGCGCTGGTTAATGTTGTCTGCTGTGAACGAGAGGAGTAATTTCTTGTTGTCATTTATATTCCTATCGGGTGTAGTGAATTCGTGGCGGATATTGGTTTTGCTGTGTTCCAACTTCTTCGTTTAAACGCTGTGAGTAAAGAGCGAATAGTTGTTTTGTTGCTGATGCACTTGCGCCATAAGGGCGCTTGCCATCTGTTTCGTCCGCCTGTGGGCTAATTTGGCCCGCACGTGCTGGGTCAAGGTAAGCCAATAGTCTATAAGATGCACCAAGAATTACAATGTCTCGTGCTGATTCAGGGTATCCAGTTGTTGTTGTAAATACATCTGAAGTATTTTCCATTGCAGTAGGTGGTGTAACATACATCACTTTAACTGTTCGTCCTGGAGTAATCCAGTCATAGATACTTACTGTCTGTGAGTTAGCACCCCAGGTTGTTGCATCTGCGAATGGGTCAAAATCCCAACGACGAATTCGAATCCATTCCTTGGAAGGACCAGTATCCTGCCATGACATAGTTAGAATGTTTTCAATATTTAAATCTTCAAATTCATATGTATTTACTGCAGCATTAAAAGTAAAACTTGTTTGCTTGACAGCCATAAGGCTTGCACCCATTGCTCGTATGGTATCATTGATTGCTTTTCTAATTACATAACGAGGAAAGATTGGTGAGATAGTAACCTTTACTTCTGCACTATGTGTAGCTGGCGTAGTACCTAGATACCCACGTCCATAAGGTGCCACAACTGCAGTGCTAGCAACACGGTCGAATGTATCAATCCACATTAACTCTTCATCAATTTCAATAACACCCTTACCAACATTGTCAGTTGAACCAAGGTTTAGAATAAGAGGAGATGTCACAGGAGAAGTTAGTGTAGTAACTGCAGTTCTAAGATAGGTTGAACGGTCCTGTTGGTATGTATAACCTGAAAGGTTAATGAGGACTTCATCAATCATCTGTCCTAAAGTTGTCATAGGTCTATGCTCCTTAGTGCAACAACGGCTGATAGTCCAGTAGTCCCTGCTAGTTCGTTACAAATTGCATTAAGCATTTTGTAGTTGTTAGGTTGGCGACTTGCGCTGGCTTTAATATTAAGGGCCGCAATAATACCTAGTCCATTGGTAGATGCATAAGCATTGGCAGCACCCTGTTCAGACTTGTATGCTGTTGGTACTGGATATGTGCCACCATTGGCTAGACGATTAAGCTCGTCCGCAAATGTGCTACCCGCTACTCCTGTTGCCATTATCTAAACCTCGCAGCTTTCTTCGCTATTGACTTTGGTTGTTTTACAAACTGCTTACCCTTTGCATTACCTGCGGCTTTAGCCTTATTGGTAGCAGCTTTCTCTGCTGGGCTTAATGCAGCCCATGCTTTCTCAGGTAAATATCTTTTCTTTCCCTTAGATGGTGTTCCATCAGAGGTCTTCCACTTTTCTTTAGTCCACTTCTTTAGGGACTTTTGAGATTTAGCAAGTGCCATTACTTGTAACCTCCGCCTGCCTTTTTGTACTGCACGGCAAGCAATTGTGCTTTACGTGCTGACCATTCTCCAGGGTCTCCACCCTTAGAGCCAGCCTTAATCTTTTTAAATAGTGATGCACGCATTGCTGGCTTGGTATAGTTGCCAGCGGCATTGACCTTAGACTTAGTCTTCTTCTTTACCATTTGACTTTGTCCGCCCAGTATGCCGCTGACATCTTACCTTTAGCAATGTTCTTTGCATGACGTGCCTTGAATGACTTCTGACGGGCCGTAGGTTGTCTGTCACCAGTCACGCCCTGCTGACCAAATCGAATAGTTTTAACCTTATCTCCCTCTTTGGCCACAACAACGTGTGACTTCTTAGGATGACCTGGTGTTCGCTTAGGCTTGTTAAAGCCTGATACTCCTGCTCGCTTTAGTCTTGGGTCCATTATTTTTTCTTCGCCTTCTTAACAGTCTTTTTTGGTTTTGACTTGCCTGCCTCAGAGAGAGCAATAGCAATAGCTTGCTTACGAGATTTAACAAGTGGCGCCTTCTTTGGACCTTTTGGATTAGCCCCTGCGTGTAATGTTCCCCGCTTAAATTCGCCCATAACTTTCTCGACTTTGCTTTTCATTTTACTTCTTCTTTGCAATTTTCTTTGCTGTCTTCTTGACAGCCTTCTTCATTGGCTTGCCTGTCTTCTTGGCTTCAGCCTTTGCTGCTTTCATACCTGCTGCTGTGTATGCAAATTCTTTCATTCCAACTTTTGGCATTACTTCTTCTTCGCAATCTTCTTTACGACAGCCTTCTTGGCAGCCTTCTTTGCAACCTTCTTAATAGCTTTCTTGCCCATGGACATTTCCATCATTTTTTCTTTTTTGGATTCCATCTTCTCAGCCATCTTGTATGCTTTGTTTTTCATCATTATGCTTGTCCTATCTCTTTCATTACCGCTGCGGTTGATTTGTTTACGTGCTTTGCATCTGGCATTGAATTAGCATTGTATGGCTTATTCAATACTTCGGAGGCACGCTCTGCCTCACGAATCTTTTCCATTGATGTACCGCCAGGCTGTATGCCCTGCGCCTTTGCATCAGCATAAGCTGTAAGTTCGTTCTCGAACCGCTTACGTGGAGCATTACGCTGGCTGTTAGCATCACCAGTATTCATCTGAAGTCCTCGTGCCTTGCAACCAAAGCAATCAGGACCGCATGTTGTATGGTCTATAAATATTTCATTCTCATCAGGAAATGGTTCAGTCGATGTGTCTTCACATCCTGTGCACCCATACAATCCAGCATATGGAATCATGTCTCCATCTACTAACTTGTATGCCCATTCAAGAACTTTAGTTACGTGTTCGTGTCCCATGTGTCCCTTATATTGCTGTGAAGTTTGCTGCCGTTACTCCAACGTTTCCGTTGATAAGCGCTGTTCTAGTTGCATCATTTACTGTATACTGGCTACCACCAAGATATACTTCTTGATATGTTTCTAGGTCAGAATCTAATGGGTATCTTACTTGCCTATATACACCATTAACTTTAATGACGCTAATTCCACGTGTTAGTTTATAGAATGTAAAGAGTCGTTGGACTCCTTCAAACCCCTCGTCGACTGTTGGTGTCTCGAAGATGTAATCTGTCATGACTCCTCCTTTAGTGGACTCACCACAAGGCTAGGTTTCCCTAGCCATGCAGTCAATTAACTACTAGAGAGCAGAGATTGATGAACCTGATGTGATTCGGTATAGAGCCTCATCACGGTATACTGCGAAGCCGAGTACGCCGTACCAACCCATTGGGCGGAAACGCATCAACTTATCAGTTACGTTACCGATAACTACGTGTGGCTCTTCAGCTACGGCTTCTGCCATTGCTTGTGCGCCTGCAACGATTGTATCGAATACGCGAGTTACTGGAGTAACAGTTACTGTCGCTCCTGCTGTAACTGCTGCTGTGTTTGCTGTGTCAACTGTGATAGTTGTTGTTGAACCATTTGTTGAAATAGCAGAAATCTTTGCACCAGATGCAATACCTGTTGCAGCAATCTTGTCGCCAACTTCAGCGCGAGATGCGATAACAGATGATGAAGCAACACCAATAGTAAATCCTGCTGATGTTCCAGCAACTGTTGTTACTGTTGTTGCTAATGCTGACTGGTCTGCACCTGTCTTAGCATTGAATAGACGTGATGACTCTACGAAGAATGCACCTTCGTACTCACCAATTTCTCCTGCCCAAACCTTGCTTGCATTCTCTGCAGACTGTGATTGTGGGTAGCGCCATCCTAGGTCGCCTGTCTCTGCACGAAGGTCGTGTGAAACTTCTGGGTGAATACCTACCCAGTATGCATTTCCGCGACGGCCCTTAGCCTTGTTTGAACGCAACTTAGCAACAGCCTTGCGGATGTCTGCTGAGTCTAGTGTATCGGCTGCATCTACGTTAGCAGTTGCTGTTGCATTGCCTGCGAAGATGTTGTTTGAACCTGAGCGTAGAGTTGTCATTGCAACTGTGTCGATAGAATCGGCCAAGTTGTATGCAATGATGTTAGCGATTGCTGGGTCTACATCTGCTAGAGAGAATAGCTCCAATGCGCGTGTTACAAGTACAGCGTTACCGTACTCGTTAAGTGTTACTGTTACAGATGTTGGTGTTGACAATGCTACTGCATCTGGGTCAACTGTCTCTGTTAGTGTTGATGTCTTTGTATCTAGGTCAACGTACTTCTGTAGAACTACAGTTGAACCTGGGATTGCTTGCTTTGCAGGACGCTTATCTGCGACAGAACGAATTAGTGGTTCTGAGCGGAGAGCGAATTCGAGAAGGCGGTCGTATGCCTTCTGTACTAAACCTGCGCCACCTACTGTACCGCCGAGCGACGTGCTCGATGTATCTGTATATGCGTTAGGCATTTATTTTAGTCTCCTTGACTATGAACGGATATTATTGTTGTGACTGCATCAGGGTGAGAAGTTCCTCCATAGAGTTTGCATTATCCATGCGTTGCTCTATGTCCTGTGCTCTGTCTGGTGTAATAGCATTTTGTGTCATAACATCTTGCTGACGTAATGTAGCAAGGTTTTGACTATCAGGTTTCTGCGAAACCTCAATGCCAAATAAGTCAGCATTCTCATCTAGCCAATTAGTAACTGACTCTTCAGAAAAATCACCATCTAAGTCTTTTAGGACTAGACGTGCTGCCTTTTGATTTACACCTTTCTTTTCTAAGATTGACTTAACGGTTGCTTCACGCTGCGACTTGGTAAATCCCTCAAGTTGCTCAGTGAGTTCTTTGATACGCTTTTCATCTGCACGCTTGGCTTTACGTAACTTTTTAAGTAAGTCACTTCCATCCATTTGTACATCCGTTTCGGTATCTAGGTCATCGTCTTCGTCGTCCCAGTAGTTGTTGCTCATAGCAACCCACCCTTCTATTCGTTGTTAGTTCGCAGGCCACAGTTCAGTTCGGGGAAACTGGCTGGCTCCTACTATCGGTCTATTACTCTGACGGGGCCGATAGGTCCGTTCAGGATTCTAGAATTGTCCTACGCTTGATGTAGTAAGACTTGTTCTGTTCGTACCAGATGAGCCACTAAATGCGGCTACTTCACGAGCAGTAAGTCTTTGACGCTTACGCTGTGCTGATGCAAGACTATTGAATACTTCTTGTTCTGCTTCTGATTGACCATAAGCATCAAGTGTTGTACCATAAATTTCAGAAAGTTTTTCAGAAGTTGGTAGGATATCTGCAATAGTTGCATAACCTTTTTGTGCTTCAGCTTCTGTTACACCTTGTGCTGCTAGTTGTTCTGCAACAGATACTCCAGCCTGTAGTCCTTGACGAGCTGCCGCTACACCAATTTCTGCTGCTGCAACCTGACGTTCAATCTTCTGGAGTTGGTTAGTAGGGTCAAGGGCGTAAGCAACCAAGTCTGATTGTCCAATACCATAGAAGTCACGAAGCTGACGTGATACGGCAGGGTCAGCGTTTTGCACACGTTGAACTGCTGTAACTACACGGTTAGAAAATTCTGCAGGAGATACATCGTTAGCAATAAATTGAGATACATAGTTATCTGTATCAAATTGCTTCAGTCCATATGAACGCAATACTTGACGATATCCATCTTCAACTCTTAAGTACTCTGCTGGAGTTAAAACTCTTAATCCTTTTTTAATTCTTTCTTCATTAGCTTTAAAGCGTTCTTTATACTCATCAGTTTCACGAAGAGCAAGAGAAATAGTTGCTTCGGTAGCTCCATCAATTGCTAGGTCTTTAATTTTATTAATCAATGAACCAAGACCATATTCTTCAAAGCGTTCAGTTAGTACTGCAACAGCAGACCTTCTTTCTTCTGCAGCAGTATCTGTTCCTGTTTGAACTGCCAGCGTTGCTTGCTGTTGAGCAAGTTCTTGTGCAGTTTTCTGTTCTGAAAGCAAAGTTGCAATCTGGTCCTGCAATGCTTTAATGGTTGCATTGTTTCCTGTATTAGCCGCTGCTGTTGCTGCTGCTTGTGCTGCTGCTAGATTTGCTTTCCGTGTTGCTTCTTGTTCTGCAGCAATTCTTGCTGCTTCATCTGCTACTCTTTTTGCTTCAGTTGCTGCTGCTGCTTCTTCTGCTTTTTGACGATAGTACATTGCAGCTTCTGGGCCTTCAACGAATCCACCTATAGCCATTATGCAATCCCCATATCACTAAATACTCTAAGGGTCAGAGGGTCGATTGTGTCGCGTGCGTTATTGGTAAACAACCAATCTTCCGTACTCTTGGTTTCTTTTTCTACTAAATACTGTGGCATAATTTCTTGCTTTCCAGTTGTTGGATTAGTCCAATTTGCAAATTTCTTTACCAGCGGATTATCGAATGTCACCGTATCTGGGTCAAGTTCAAGAAGATTTGATACCGTAGCAATAATGTTTGATGCTTGGGCAGCA
>Ga0247723_1001313_pt1 | contig 14738 bp, 29 predicted proteins | sample MSEWelMarce5H_FC_FD_189079 | JGI IMG/M metagenome (GOLD analysis project Ga0247723, IMG submission 189079) | Subsurface sediment microbial communities from gas well in West Virginia, United States - MSEEL Well Study Marcellus 5H_FC | ecosystem: Environmental > Terrestrial > Deep subsurface >...
AAGATTGAAGCAATGGCAACCACGATGATGTTCATGGGCGTTGATACTTCTTTGGTAGGTATGGACACCGCATCCATTGCAAACATGATGCGATTAAACGGAATCAAATAATGGCAACCAAGGTTAAAAGTAATGTATCGACATTTCGTGTAAAACCCAAAAGAAAGTTGGGCAGACATACGAAGCACATCAATAAACACAAATCAAAAAAACCAAGCGTTGGACAAGGATGAACAATTTTAAGACAAACATCACTGGCATTGTAGCCATATCAATTTTGGCATTGAGTTATGCCATATTGTTTTCAATTATCTTTTGGGATTTTCCAACGGATCAAAAGGACATTTATTTTACCATTGCGGGTGGTGTAACATCCATTGTGACTATGGTAGTATCATTCTATTTTGGGGCATCAAAGAAACAAGATGAAAATTAAACAAGTACCATTTAGGGCATACAATCGCGAAGCGGTTAAAAAGACCCAGGTGTATTTACACCACACTGCGGGAAACGGAAGCGGTGAACAAACCTTTGCGTATTGGGAAAAGGTTGCCAACAAGGTTGCCACTTGCGTTGCCATCTCAACAGACGGCACAATCGTTCAAGGTTTTGGAAGTGAGTATTGGGCGTACCATTTAGGGTTAGGCACAAAGCATTTCATGGGGCATGGTTGCCCGTACCTTCCTTTGGATAGAACATCCATTGGTATCGAGGTTTGCAACTGGGGTCCTATCACCAAAAAAGGCACAAAGTATTACAACTATGTGGGCGGTGAAATACCATCGGATGAGGTGACGGAACTTTCAACGGCCTACAAAGGATACAAGTTATGGCACAAATACACAGACGAACAGATTCAATCCGTTAAGGACTTGTTAATCCTTTGGAATGAAAAGTACGGCATTGATTTAACCTACAATGAGGATATTTGGGTTGTAACCAAGCGTGCATTGAAGAACGAATCAGGTGTATTCACCCACAATTCAGTTCGTGCGGACAAGGCGGATGTGTATCCTTGCCCCCGTTTGATTGAAATGTTGAAGTCACTTACAAAGGAAAAGTAACCATTTACAAAGAAAGGGAGTAAAATCCCTTTTTTTATTTGTGTATATGTTTGGAATTTCAAATATCAAATGTATATTTGCATCATGAACATGACACTTAACATTTACGAATGCGTTTATCGCACAGAAAGCGGAAAGGAATTGTACACCAAAACATGGTATGCCCCAACATGGGAACACGCCTTTCGCATGGCTGAAATTTACCGCACAGTCACTTTACACGAAGCGTTTGATTTTATTTTAAAACGAATTTAATTTGGAATTGCAAATACTTTAACCTATTTTTGAAAAGACAAATAACATGGATATCATTTACTTAATCATCGGAACACCCATTGCATTTGCCATTGGTTATTCATGGCACTGCATCAAACGCAACAACAAGCGTTTTGAACAAATCGAAGAAGCAACCCCATACCAGTTTGAAAAGGATGAGTACATCCCCGAATTCAATGAGTTCACTCAAATGTTGGTTCAGCGCAGAATGTACAAAGGCAAAGCAAAATGACAACAATATATTTTTTATTCATTGATTGGATGGAAGAATTCCAAGACATATTATCAGAGGATAGGTATAAACACATTTCAATTGTTGAAAGGCATTACAACAACGATGATACTTGCCATATAACAATTACGGGACATCAAGGTAGCGACCTATTTACAATTGGTATGTCTTTCCAAATACGATTACAATCACTATGACAACACACGAAGCACTAACACAAGTATTTAACAAGTCAAACAAAGAATTGGCGGAGTTATTACACGCCAACTACGCAACAGTTACCACCTGGAAATTCCAATTCAAACGAAACGGATTATCAATGGAAAAACAATTTGAGATTTTAACAAAACTAAACTACCAATTAAAAAACAAAATAGTATGGAACAACAAAAAAGAAGCGCAGTAACCAATGTAACTGCCAACGGAACTTACAATGGTCAGTACGGCACATTGTACAAATTTGAAATCACCTTTGCCAATGGCGATTCGGGTGAGTATGCATCCAAAAGTGCGGATCAATCCAAATTCAAAGTGGGTGTGGAAACCGATTACACCATCACATCCAAGGAATTCAAAGACCGCATCTACTACAAGATTGCACCCGTAATGGCACAACCAGGTGCGCAACCATTCCAAGCAAAGGCAAAGGACCCCGAAACGGACAAACGCATTACCCGTATGAGTGTGTTAAAGGTTGCGGGTGATTTGGTCATCAATGGTGACATCAAATTACATGAGATACTTGCATACGCACAAGTGTTTGAAAAGTTTGTGGTGGATGGTCAAGACACCTTGGCACAATTGAAACCAGTTTCACACGATGAATTGCCATTTTAGGATGAAAAAAATGATTGAGCAACTATCGGACACGATGTTGGAAATAGGGGGTGGCAATTACTGCCCCCTACAATTCCACATTGAATTAAAGGAATTGGCGGATACCATCAAGAACTTTCAGGATCAAGTGAAACCCCTTGCATTGACCGAAGCGGGTAAATGGCATGGGCAAGTGTACCACGGCTACGAAATCACACGCAAGGCGGGTGGAGGTCGGTATAACTATGACCACATCCCACAAGTGATGGAATTACGGGCGGAGTTAAAGGAACGCGAAAAACTGCACCAACACGCCTACAAACAAATGAACCTTGGTATTTTCTTGAACGAACAAACGGGGGAAGTTTATGAACCCGCCCAGTATCTTCAAAATGAGGATACTATAATGTTAAAAAAGGCATGAAACAAGCCATTAGAACGATTTTAATTGTATGGGTGGTGTATGTGTGCATTTCATTCATTTTAGGCGATTACAACGCGTTAAAATGGACACAAGACCAAAGATTGGCAATGGTAATGATTTCCATGATTGTTTATGGAATCATTTATTACATCGAAAAAGAAGAAAATATCTACAAATGAGAAACATCATCATTGTATTTTTAACCATCATTAGCGGTTTGACTTATGGATGGTGTATTGTAAAGTATCCACAGACCGCACAAATCATTGCGGGTGGTGTTGGATTCGGATTTCTATTTATCGCGATGGTGGCCTTGTATGAAACAAAAAATGGGGGGCATCGGCATCCCCCCACTAATCCCATGAAATGACAAATAACAAGAACGGATTGTTGCAAAGATAGTTCTTTTTTGTATATTTGTTGCGTTAACTGGTATGTAGAAGATACCGAAAGTTAAACCACTTTTATCCCTGTTGAATTGCGTGTGCTTCTACCACCGCCGTTTGATGGGGATTTTTTTATGGAAAATTTAGGACAAATTATCAGAAGTAAAAAGACGGGGAAAAGCAGATACACCCCCATCAGTAATGAAATTTTACAGAGTTTGACACTCACCGCAGAGGAAAAAAGCATTTTAGTACACTTGTTATCATTGCCAGAGGATTGGATGGTTTACAAAATAAACTTTGGCAAATCATTGAACATGGGTCGGCATCGTTTTAATAATGCATGGAAAGGATTGGTGGAAAAAGGTTACATTGTTTCGATTCGCATGATTGACACAAACACAAATTTGATGCGTGGATGGAATCACATGGTGTATGAAGAACCAACAAATTCCGAATCACGGATTGACACATCTACGGACTTACCGAAAATCGGACACTCCGAGGATCAGGTTATATATAAAGTAATAACTGAACAAAGTAATAAATTAACAAAGGAACTGCGTGAAGTTGTGACAGAAAAAGAAAAAGAAGAAACAACAAGCCCCCCGAAAAATGTGGGGTTGCCGACCTTGGAACAGTGCATGGAACATTTCAAAGAAGCCAAGTATTCACCAAGCGATGGCGCGGAGTTTTTTCATTACTGGGAATCTATGGATTGGAAACGCAAAGGCGGGGCAAAGATTCAAAAATGGAAGTCCGCTGCCAACCAATGGATGCAAAAATTACAACCAAATAAACTTGAATTTACACCAAATAAACCGAAAATTGCAACACTATGAACATTGAACGAATTATTTTAAGCAATGTATTGTTTTACAACGATGCAAAACATTTCCTTCCACGCATAAACAAAAATTGGTTTACTGATAAGGTATCGGTGAAACTGATTGAGGTTATGACGGATATGTATTACAACAACATTGAGATTGATTATGTGAGTTTATCACAACACTTTGAACGCAAAGAGGTGATTGAAATAATTCAGTTGCAACAAGAAGCCAGTGGAATCATGGATTTGAAACCACACTTACTGCAATTGGAATACGAATACATCAAACGCCAAGTGGTTGCGGGGGTGTTGGCATTGAACATTGAAAAGGATTTGGAAGGGTTGGTTGGTGACATTCAAAAAGTGTTGGATGAAACCACATTCTCAACACACAAAGAACCATCAAGTATTGTCAAGGTGACAAACAAGGTTGTGGATCAAATTGTGTACAATGCGGAAAAGGGTGGAACATTAACGGGAAAACCAACGGGGTGGCAATTTTTGGATAAGTACATTGGCGGTTACAACGAAGGGGATTTGATTGTAATGGCGGGTAGACCTGGAATGGGTAAAACTGCAATCGCACTTACATTGACCAAAGAATTTGCACAACGCGGTGGAAAGGCATTATTTATTTCCCTTGAAATGAGCAACGAACAATTGGCCAAAAGATACATTTCATTGATTGGTGATATTGAGAATTGGAAGATTCGCAACGGGGTGTTGAAGTCACATGAGATTGAACAAGTGTGCAATATCGCAAACAACCAACGGATTGAATTTTTTATTGATGACGATGTTGATTCACGAATCGCCCAAATTAAAGCAAAGGCGAAATTGCACAAATCCCGCAAAGGTTTGGACTTGCTTGTGATTGACTACATTCAGTTGATTAAAGGAACAAAGACAAACCGAGAACAAGAAGTTGCAGAGATTTCACGCACATTGAAATTGTTGGCAAAGGAACTTAAAATCACGGTGATGATACTTGCACAGTTATCCCGCAAATCCGAAGAACGGGCAGACAAACGCCCCATGTTGAGTGACCTTCGTGAATCAGGTGCAATTGAACAAGATGCGGACATCGTGATGTTTCCGTTTAGGCCGATGTATTACGAACAAGATAAACCCGAAGTGGAGGAAGCGGAGTTGATTATTGCCAAAAATAGAAACGGGGAATGTGTAACCATCCCAACATATTTTGAAGGTAGGTATACAATTTATCGGGAAAATTTAACACCACGACAATTTTAATAATAAAATACTATATTTGTAGGGACAAATGAAACAAGAAACAAGAACGGTGGTTATTGAGTTGTTAACGCAATACCCCACATTTAGAGATTCGGACGAACAATTGGTTGCATGGATTTGGGGTTTAGAAATGAACGCCAAGGGTTATTCAACTGGAACACTTCCAGCACAAAAATTCTTACGCATTTTAGCGGATGGACAATTAACATCGAGTGATTCCATTACACGGATGCGAAGAAAGGCACAAGAAGAACACCCCGAATTGCGTGGTGCGAAATACAACCAACGCCAAGACAGACAATCATCGGTTAAAAAGGATTTGGGTTATGGACAATAAACAACAAACTATGAAAACAATAATTAGCAAATTAACAATGCGTAGAGTATGCCGTCTATTTGAAGATAAGGTAGTTAGGCAAACTGTTTATCTATATAAAGATAAATATGATGTTGAATGGATGGCGTTTAAGCCGTTTTACTTTTGGAATTTTAGAGTAAGAAGGGACTAAAGAATGACAAACAATAAACAACAAACGGCAGTGGAGTGGTTTCTTGACCAATTAATTGAACACCGAATTATCATTGTTGATAAAACAACATACCAAGTAAAATACAAACATGAAATCCTTTTAGAACAAGCCAAAGCAATGCACAAGGAGGAAACTCTAAAATTATATTATGCATACGAAGACTATGTATTGCGTGAAGAAGGTATCATAAAGACATTTGGTCAATTTTACAACGAAACCTACAAATGATTAAAATAGTGGTACACGATAAGCAATGGTTCATTGACCGCATTGGGAAAAGGATTTACAGAGAAAAAAATGTTTGTAATTGCGAAGTGTGTACCACAGTTCACAAAGAAGGATTAATCATCACCGATGAGCAACACGCCAATTATTTATACGATTGTCAAGAATTAGATTTAATTTACTATGAAAACACCAATAGAAAGATTCGTTGAGTGGTTGGAAGAAAACCACCCCACCGCAGTACCAGGACCCGAAGTTATTCACCACCTGAAACGATTAGAACAAATGGACCAACAAATGGCATACAATGCGGGTTTCACAAAAGCCAAGTCATTGTACCTTGATGCTGAATGAAACATCTTGAAAGCCGTTTACAAGTCAACTGCGTGAAGTGGTTTCGGTTGGCATACCGCCAATGGGCAAACCATTTGATTCATGTTCCCAATGGAGGATCACGCGATTTGCGAACGGCTCAAAGATTAAAAGCCGAAGGAGTATTGCCAGGGGTGGCCGACCTTGTGTTATTTATACCCAACAAAACACACCACGGGTTATTCATCGAACTTAAAATCAAACCAAACAAGCAAAGCACACACCAAAAGGACTGGGAAAAGTTAGTCACTGCAATGAATTACGCCTATGTGGTTGTATATTCGTTTGACGATTTCAAATTACAAATAGAAGCATACATTGGTAACACTTGAAGCCATAGCGAAACGGCACAACGAATGGTTGAAGATTGCCAAATACCTTGGTGCAACGGGTGACGAATCGGATGACATGGTACAATCAATGTATCTCAAACTTGCAGAAATACAATTGGCGGAAGGAAATTTTACACGGCTAACAAACCACCACGGAACAATCAACACTATTTATCTTTTCAAGATGCTTCACAATGCGTTTATGGACATCAAACGAAGCCAAAAGAACACAATACCCCACCAAGACCATTTTGTCCCCGTAGAAAGCCCCGAAATGGCTGAAATGGCACATTCCGATTTGATGGGTGAGGTGAAGAACGCAATTGATGAACTCCGTGACTATGACCAAATGTTATTGGAACTTCATTTTGTGTATGGGCATAGCATGAGGGAGATAGAAAAACGCACGGGGATTCCAACACATTCTGTGTTTAACTCCATCAAGAACGCCAAACAATTTATCAAACAAAGGACACAAAACAAATACAAGATATATGCAGAAGAAAAAAGACACACGGAAACAGTTTACCGAATCACGACCATCCATCGGGGTGGGGGATATGATTCAGAAGGTAACGAAAGCCACGGGGATTGAATTTTTGACCAAGTTTGTGGCGGGCGAAGATTGCGGATGCGATGCCCGTAAGCACAAATTGAACAAGATATTCCCAAACAGAAAACCATTGTGCATGACGGAAGGTGAATATGATTGGTTTACACATTTTAAATCAGTAAATTCCACCACCTTATCACCGATGGAAGCGGACCACCTATCCAAAATGTGGTCAAGGATATTTCAAAGCAAAAGAATTTACAAGCCGTGTACTTGCAACCCAAAGGCATGGCAAACCATGATAAATGAATTGACACAAGTGTATGAAACTTATCAAGTGCAAGAATGAGTGTGAGGTTTGTGACCATTACAAAGTAAGCACACAAGAAAAAATCAACCCCACTGGACCCCAAATCGCATCCAATTTAATTTATATTTGTGATAAGTGCAAAGTTAGGTTTGCGGATCGTGAACGATGGGGCGAATGGTTAACACAAATTAGGCAACTGAATGAAACCGTATCAAAAGAACTACCTTAAACACTTTGGATATGATAAATGTGATACAATTTATTGCGAAGTGTGTGGAAAAGTTGCCCAGGATTTGCACCACATCAAAGCCCGTGGAATGGGTGGTTCTAAACTGCGTGACAACATTGAAAATATCATGGCACTTTGCAGAACTTGTCACGAATTTTACGGGGATAAGAAACAACACATGGATTTTTTAATCATCACACACCAAATAAAAATGAACAAATGAACATAGAATGGGTTAAAACAAAAGACATCATCCCAAATGCGGAAAACCCCCGAATCATTAAGGATGATAAATTCAAGAAGCTGGTAAAATCAATCAAGGACTTTCCCGAAATGTTGGAGATACGCCCGATTGTTGTAAATAATGAAATGACGATACTTGGTGGCAATATGAGATTGAAAGCCATTCAAGAAATCGGCATCAAAGAAATACCAATCATCAAGGCCGAAAACCTAACCGAAGAACAACAACGGGAATTTTTAATCCGCGACAACACGAATTACGGATCGTGGGATTGGGATGCACTTGCCAACGATTTTGACGCGGATGATTTGGAAGATTGGGGATTGGAACTTCCAAAAGTTATTGACGAAGTAGAGGATGAACCAAAGATTGATACCCAAAAAATCACATTGGAATACACCCCCGATGAATACAACCAAGTAAAAAAAGCATTACAAAAAATAGCATCAACACCCGAACAAGCAGTTTGGAAACTATTAGAACTATGAAAGCATGGAGAGAAACCCGAGACACCATACCACATGACCAAGTGTGGGTATTAATTGACACCAAAGAGGTTGCCTACATTTTAGACGGGCAATGGTATTTGTCACATGATGATTCACCAATCAACGCACCATATATGTGGATGCCTATTCCCCTTTTACCAAATGATTAATCATGACCCCGAAAGACAAAGCGAAAGAACTGGTTGACAAATTCACCTTGGTTGGATTACAACAAAGAAATGAAGGGATTCAATGCGCGTTAATCATGTGCGATGAATTGTTATCTAACTCAACATTTTTATTGAGTAATGGTGAAATTTATTTTTGGCAAAAAGTAAAACACGAAATTGAATTAATTGGAAAATAATTGGACAAATATGCCAAACGAACAAAACCTAATACCACCACCACAACCTGGCGAAGTACGCAACCCCAATGGCAGACCAAAGGGAAGCAAGAACCGAAGTACCATCGCACGGAAATGGTTGGAGGTAATGCAAGAAAGCAAAAACCCCATCACGGGGGAATTAGAAAAACTATCCCAAGAAGATTTGATAACCCTTGCAATGATACACAAGGCAAGGAAAGGTGATGTCGGTGCGTACAAACAATTGATGGATTCGGGATTTGGTATGCCCACCCAACAAATTGATGTTACCACTGAAAAACCAATCTTCAATGGTATTGATTTGGATGTAAAATAATGCTTCAAAGAACCACCGCCCAAACCAAGATTTCACAACTGCGAAAGCGGGTTAGAATTGTGCGCGGTGGAACAAGTTCGAGCAAAACATTCAGTATTATTCCCATGCTTATCACATACGCGGTTCAAAACCCAAAGTGTGAAATTAGCGTTGTATCGGAAACCATCCCGCATTTGCGAAGGGGTGCAATCCGTGACTTTCTTAAAATCATGGACATGGTGGGAATGTATGACCCAAACAAGTGGAACAAATCTTCACTCACCTACACATTCTCAAATGATTCATACATTGAATTCTTTTCAGCGGATCAACCACAAAAGTTGAGGGGTGCAAGGCGTGATGTTCTATTTGTAAACGAGTGCAACAACATCGATTGGGAATCGTATTACCAAATGGCAATCCGTACCCGCAAATTCATTTATTTGGATTACAACCCAGTGGCGGAGTTTTGGGTAGATAGCGAATTGGTAAACGACCCTGATGCGGAAATGATTGTACTTACTTACAAAGACAACGAAGCGTTGGACAAATCCATCGTAGCCGAGATTGAAAAGGCACGGGATAGGGCAGAAACAAGCAACTATTGGCGTAATTGGTGGAGAGTATTCGGGCTTGGTGAGATTGGAAACCTACAAGGGGTTATATTCAGCAATTGGCAAACCATTGACAAGATTCCCGAAGATGCAAGGTTACTTGGTTGCGGTGTCGATTTTGGTTATACAAACGACCCTACGGCAATAGTAGCCGTATATGAATACAATGGCCAACGAATCGTTGACGAAGTGGCATATCGCACGGGGATGCTTAATTCGGACATTGCAAAGGCATTACCCAACTTTGTGCCAGTGTATGCGGATAGTGCAGAACCAAAATCAATTGATGAGATAAAAAGATACGGCATCAGAATCAAAGGCGTAACCAAAGGAAAGGATTCAATCAACTACGGAATCCAAATCATGCAATCCCAATCGTATTTGGTCACATCCACATCCACAAACCTAATTAAAGAACTACGCAACTATTGTTGGGATACCGATGCTCAAGGGCGTACAATGAACACACCGATTGGCACTGACCACGGAATTGACAGTTGGAGATATTTCGAGATGATGGCACTTGGAATCAAATCATCATACGGCCAATACGACATCCGATAATTTTTTTAATTATCTTTCATTTTATATTTGGAATTACAAATAATAAGTGTACATTTGTTGAACCTTATGACAAAAGCACTTATCGAAACCAAAGAATTTTTACAAACCAAGTATCGCATTAATTGTGAGTATGTAGATAAAAATGCAGATATCCCAGCACATTTAGTGTTTCACAACTTGGATGGCATATTTGCAATTGAAAGATTGCACCCACAATTTGGCAAACTTGATGCAAAATCAAGAAAGGAAAAAGACCAAAAATTTATTAAAATACGCAATATGATTTTCAAAAAAGGTATTGGTTATGATTTGCGAAATAAGATTATCGAACTACATAACAATAAAATGATTGGACTATGATTTTACATTGTTTATTTCGTGTGGGTTTCATATATTTGCAAAGACAAATAACAAATGACATACAATTATAATTGGACATTAAAAGACGCTGTATTTACCAAAGACAAAGGAAAGGTGTTCAGCTGTTTTGCTTGTGGTGGAGGTTCTACAATGGGCTACAAGTTAGCTGGATTTGATGTTTTGGGATGTAATGAGATTGATCCGAAGATGATGGATGCGTACAAAACAAACCACAATCCCAAATATGCGTATTTAGAACCTATACAAGAATTTAAGAATAGAAAAGATTTACCAAGTGAATTGTACAACTTGGATATTTTGGATGGTTCACCACCTTGTTCAAGTTTTTCAATGGCTGGGAATAGGGAAAAAGATTGGGGGAAAGATAAAGTTTTCAAAGAGGGCCAGGCAAAACAAGTGTTGGATACTTTGTTTTTTGACTTTATTGATTTAGCAAAAGAGTTGCAACCCAAAATTGTTGTTGCTGAAAATGTTGAAGGTATTTTAATGGGCAATGCAAAAAAGTATGTAAGGAAAATATATGAAGAATTTGGCAACGCTGGGTATTATGTCCAACACTTTTTGTTAAATGCTTCAAAAATGGGAGTACCACAACGAAGAAAAAGAGTATTTTTTGTTGCATTAAGAAAAGATTTGGCAATTCCGTTTTTACATCAAAGTGATATGTTTACGCAAATGCCAAAAATAGAAATGGAATTTAATGAAAAAGAAATACCATTCAAAGAATTTGATTCAGGCAAAAAAGGAATGAAGTTATTCCCATCGGTTTCAGAATGGTATGACAAAGTACAATTAGGTGAATCAGTTTGTAATTGTATAAGAAGGCATGGATTAAAAGAAAAATTGTATTCATATTCAAAAGTTAATCCAGATAGAGCATTGAAAACAATTTTATCTTCATATGATTCTGGTGAGTTTAGACACGATTCGCAACACTATTTGCATATTGATGATATTATAAAAGGGGGAAGTTTTCCAGCTGATTATGATTTTTTGAATCTAAAACCAAAGTATTTGGTTGGGATGTCTGTTCCTCCACTTATGATTGCCAGAATAGCAGATGAAATATACAATCAATGGTTAAGCAAGTTAGAGAATTAAAGGTGTGGACTGAATCCGAAATGGATGAATTTCGCTTGTTGTTTCCCGTAACCCACAACAAGGATTTAGCGGTGAAGTTTAATTGCACACCGAATGTCATCAAAAACATTGCATACAAAAACAAGTTAAGAAAGGATAAGGATTTTTGGCAGGGTTATTTGCGCAATACCGCACACAAGCACTTGCCTAAATTCAAAAAAGGATGCACAAGTTGGTGCAAAGGAACAAAGGGTGTAATGCTGAATGGTGCTGAAACACGATTTGTCAAAGGGCAACGCCCACACAATTACCATCCGATAGGTCATTTAAGCAGTTATAGGGACTTTATAACGATTAAAACAGAGCAAGGGTACAAACCCCTTCACCGATTAACTTGGGAACAACACAACGGCAAAATCCCACCATTCAAATACATTGTGTTTAAGGATGGCAACAAAGAGAATTGCGACATCAGTAACTTGGAAATGGTGGACAAAATGCACTTCATGAAGGAACACCACCCAATGAAGTACCCGAAGGAAATCAAAGATGCAATTAATATCAAACGAGAAATAACAAAATACATAAAAAAACATGGCAAGAAACAAGATTAACGATGTGCGTGACCACTTATTTGAAGTGTTGGAACGATTAAAGGATGGTGACATTGACATCGAAACGGCAAAAACAATGGCGGATGTAAGCCAAGTAATTATCAATTCAGCAAAGATTGAGGTGGATTTTATCCGTATCACTGGGGCAAACCAAAACACGGGATTTATCAAACTAACCGAAGGGGGGTGACAAATGACACCAAAAGAAACGATAATAATCAAAAGGCAGTTTATTGGTAATAATCATCCCTTTGCAAAATACGGCGACCCAATAACAATTACATTCATTAAGAAAGAAGTGTTGAGTTCATGGATGTACTTATGTTTTAATATGCAAGGTCATGGAGATGAACCAATTTCGCTATTAGCATATGTTAGAAAAAGGGTAAATAGAATTTGCCAAACTGGAAGTGTTTATAGTTAAAGAAATGACAAGTCATTATCAAGAAGTGCATAACTTGAAACAAGAAATAAGGCGGATGCGGTTGCAAATGATTGAACAAAAGTCCGACTACGATAATTTGGTTCGTGCGTTGAAGCGTGAAATTGTTCAACCAAAAACGGATATCAATTTAGAGCCAACCCCATGGCGTGAAGTGTTACGGGCAATCTGTGAGGTTTACGACCTTACACCCGACACGGTGATAACAAGGTCAAGAAAACGAAGGCCATTGTATGCCCGTCACATGTTCAACCATATTTGCAGAAAGCGGTTGGAAATGACATACGAAGAAATAGGGCTAATCTGTGGGCGGGATCACTCCACCATCATTTCATCAGTGCGTGAATTTGGGGATATTTTACAGACGGACAAAGAAGTCCAAAGATACCATGCAAGGGTTCACACCATCCTTCACGAAAGATTCCCATGAACATCATAAATTTCAGCGGTGGAAGAACATCCGCATACATGACCAAACGCCTAATTGATGAAGGCGGTGAATACCTTGTGACTTTTCAGAACACTGGGAAGGAGATGCCACAAACACTTGATTTCATCAATGAATGCGATAAGCGTTGGAACTTAAACATTGTTTGGTTGGAATATAGATTTGGAAACAATTTTGAGGTGGTGACATACGAAACTGCCTCACGGAATGGTAGACCATTTGATGAAGTGATTGCACACAAAAAACAATTCCTACCCAACCAAAGGTTGCGATATTGCACAACATTCATGAAGATTGACACACTGCGAAGATATTTGAAATCCATTGGGATTACTGATTACACATCATTCAACGGAATCAGGTACGATGAACCAAGGAGGTGGAACAAAATAAAAGATTCCGAATTCGATGTTGAATTACCATTGGTTAAATGGAAAACAACAAAAGCCGATGTATTGGCATGGTGGAAACAACAACCATTTGATTTGGGAGTTAATGAACCATACGGGAATTGCGATGGGTGTTTTTTGAAAGGGAAAGGGAAGTTGGCAATCATCGCTAAGGAAAAACCCGAATTGTTTGATTGGTGGATTAAACACGAAACAGAAAGTGGAAGCACATTCAAAAAAGAAATCAGTTATCAGCAACTCAAAGACAAAGCACAATCACAACTTGGATTGTGGGATTCCGACCCATCGTTTGAATGCTTTTGCAACACTGATTGATAAATCCGTTTTATTTGTATGCAGTTACAAGGTTACAAAATTGAATTAGGTGCGTTGGATGAAATCAAAGCACTTGAAACCGAACCCAACAAGTTCATGGATAAGGCAATCCAATTGAAGAAAGAAGCCAAACAGAATTTCATTGAAGCCCAAAACAAATACAAAGCCATCGTTGCATTGTGTGATAAATACATCCCAATGGCCGAAAGTTTGGGAGATCCAAATGCAATTAAAATCATCAAGAACAAACGCAAAATGGCAAACGATATGGCCAAAGCGTTGAACCTTGACATCAAAGCATTGTAATCATGTTTTCATCCATACAGAAGAAGGGCAGTGATGCCCTTTTTTTGGCTCAAAACAATCGTAGTTTTTGGCGTTTTATTAATATATGATTGAAAACAAAAAGATAATTGTACCTACCGAACTGCGTGATGTAAAGTTGCATCAAATGATAACATACAACGGGTTAAAACCCGAAATGGATGATGTATCAAGGCAGTTGGAAGCGGTGGCAATCTTTTGTGACTTGACCATGTCGGAGGTTAAGAATATGCCATTTGACACACTGAAATACTGTGTGGAAAAAATCACAACCATGTTGGAATCTAAACCAACAT
>Ga0247723_1001314_pt1 | contig 14738 bp, 23 predicted proteins | sample MSEWelMarce5H_FC_FD_189079 | JGI IMG/M metagenome (GOLD analysis project Ga0247723, IMG submission 189079) | Subsurface sediment microbial communities from gas well in West Virginia, United States - MSEEL Well Study Marcellus 5H_FC | ecosystem: Environmental > Terrestrial > Deep subsurface >...
TGAACTGATGGCAGAAATCTACGGTACTGGTATCGGTGAGATTGTTGTTAAGACAGATAAGATCTTTGAACCCGCTACTCAGGCGATTCCTGGTCAAACTGGCCAAGCCGCTATCGGTGTTGTAGAAAAAAGTAGGGTTGCAGTCAAGATTGTCCCCGTAAATCCTAAGAACTTCTTGTTTGACCCCAATGGAACATCTATTGATGACTGTATGGGTGTGGCTATTGAGAAGTATGTCTCTATCCACAAGATCGTAGAAGGCATTGAAAAAGGTATATACCGTAAGGTAGACATCACTTCTAGCTACGAAGACACAGATTTAGAGCCAACTCAAGAAGTTAGCCAATATCGTGATGAAAAAGTCTTACTTCTGACCTATTACGGGCTAGTTCCTCGTGAATATCTGACAGACAAAGACGATGATGTAGCAGTATTGTTCCCTGAAGACAGCTACGCAGAAGAATATTCAGACATGGTAGAGGCAATTGTTGTGATTGCCAATGATGGGATGCTTCTCAAAGCAGAAGAAAACCCATACATGATGAAAGACAGACCAGTTCTTGCCTACCAAGATGACACTGTGCCAAACCGCCTACTGGGTCGTGGTACTGTAGAGAAGTCTTACAACATGCAAAAGGCTATTGATGCTCAAGTGCGTAGCCATTTGGACTCTTTAGCCCTAACTACCTCTCCTATGATGGGATTGGATGCTACTCGCCTACCACGGGGTGCTAAGTTTGAGGTGAAACCAGGCAAGGCGTTCATGGTTAACGGCAATCCCGCTGAGATTCTGTATCCATTCAAGTTCGGTGAGACAAGCCTTAACAATCTATCTACTGCCAAAGAGTTTGAGAGAATGCTTCTCCAAGCCACTGGCACGATGGATTCTCAAGGCATGGTTAGCCAAGGAAACCGTGATGGTGCGGGAATGAGCATGGCTGTTGCCACAATCATCAAGAAATACAAGAGAACACTGGTAAACTTCCAAGAAGACTTCCTAATTCCGTTCATTCAGAAGGCCGCATTTCGCTTCATGCAATTTGATCCTGAGCGTTATCCATCGGTTGATATGCGGTTTGTCCCCACAGCAACACTTGGAATCATTGCCCGTGAGTATGAGCAACAGCAGTTCATTGGTCTATTGCAAACTCTTGGCCCGAATACACCAGTTCTGCCGTTGATCTTGAAGGGCATCTTGAACAACTCTAGTTTGAGCAACCGTTATGAACTGATGGGTGCTTTGGATCAGATGAGTCAACCTGACCCACAAGCGCAAGAGATGCAACAAGTTCAGCAACAATTGGCCTTGCAAGCGGCACAGGCTCAGATTGCTGTGCAGACTACACAAGCAGAACAGAATCGTGCTGAAGCTCAGAAGTTGTTGACTGAAACACAATTGTTGCCTCAAGAATCTCAAGCCAAGACAATGGCGGCAATGACCAAGAATCTACCTGATAACAACGAAGAAAAAGCGTTTGATAAACGGGTTAAGATTGCTGAATTGATGCTTAAAGAAGCTGATATTAAGAACAAGTCTAAGATTGTTGAATTGCAAATGGCTGAGAAAAACAACAAAGTCGCTGGTATGGAGGAAGACTTCCTAGACCAGTTGACTAAGGAGTTGAACAATGGACGTTGAAAGCCTTGCTAAACAGCTAATTCTTAAAAACATGACAGCAGAGCAGCAGAACGCTGTTCTTGACTCTATTCGAGCTTCTGTTACGCAAGCAAAAGATGTCCAAAAGCAACGCATTGGCGAGAATGTACAAGTAGTAGTACAGGCTTTAAAGAAGTTAGAAGCCGATATTAAGGCTCGCTACGATGAGACAGGCAAAGCCATTGAAAAGCGTGTCGCCTCCATCAAAGATGGTAAAGATGGCCGCAATGGTGCGGATGGTAAGGCCGGTAGAGATGGTCGATCAGGCGCTGACGGTGCTACTGGCCCTCGTGGTGCTGATGGCCTCAATGGTAGAGACGGTCGTGATGGAGACGATGGTGTTTCCGTCACTGACGCACATATTGATTTTGATGGTAGCTTGGTTATTAGCCTGTCTAGCGGTCGAATCATCAATGTTGGTGAAGTTGTAGCCCCTGATGTAGCAGAAAAGATCAAGATCATTGCCAATGGCGGTGGTACTAGCCAAACAGTCATTGATGCTTTGGCAAGCCTACAGACTCAGATTAACAACCTGATTCCAAGTCAGACAGGCAATGCCGGTAAGTTTTTAACCACCAATGGCACAATAGTTTCGTGGGCGGAAATTGTAGGTGGCTTGGACTATCAAGGCACATGGAACGCAACGACCAATACACCAACTCTTGCTTCTAGCGTTGGTGTAAATGGTTATTACTATGTTGTTGCTACTGCCGGATCTACCAATCTAAATGGAGTTACTGATTGGCAAATTGGCGATTGGGCAATTTACAACGGCACTGCATGGCAAAAGATTGACCAGACAAACTTGGTTACTTCTGTTGCGGGTAGAACAGGCGCAGTAACTCTGGCAAACACTGACATCAGTGGCTTGGGTACGATGTCTACTCAAGCCGCAAGTAGTGTGTCTATCACTGGCGGCTCAATTACTGGAATCACTGACTTGGCTATTGCTGATGGCGGTACTGGTCAATCAACTGCCAATGCCGCATTCAATGCACTTGCACCTTCACAGACGAGTAATTCAGGTAAGTATTTAAAGACAAACGGAACAAACACATCTTGGGAAGTAGTGCCTACTGCCACACCTACCAATAATGGTTTAGTATATGGATTTACTGGAGATAATGCTCCAGTAAATAAGTCTGGATGGGGGCCAAATACTTTTAGTTTAATTCGTTTTGGATATAACATACCAAATTCTTTTATTTATTGGTATATTGGTGGTACACCGTGGACAAATCTTGTAACTAATACAATTCAAATAGGCGATGATATTTATGTTGAAAAAAATGGAACTACTTTATATTATGGAGTAGCTACTGCTAGAACTTATGATTCATCAGTACCAGGATGGTATCTTACAGTTAGCAATCCAAACAATAACCCATATTTTGATGCAAACGTAACTGGAGAGACTTGTATTTTTACTTCACCGGCTGTTATAGCGGGTGGCAATGTTTCTTTAGGATATGTTTCTTCTAATGATTCAGGATCTAAAAATACTACTGTTGGTTATGGAGCAGGTTCTACTATTACAAGTGGTAGCAACTTAACTGTTATTGGCTACGACTCCGAGCCATCATCTGCAACAGCTACAAATGAAGCTACATTTGGTAATTCAAATACAACAAATACGCGCTTGTATGGTTCTTTGTCAATGGGTGGATCATCTGCCGGAACAGCAGGTCAAGTCTTAACATCTGCTGGTGCGGGTACTGCGCCTACTTGGTCAACACCGGCAAGTGGATCAGTAACTTCTGTCACAGGCACTTCTCCTGTTGTCTCTAGTGGTGGCACAACTCCGGCAATTAGCCTTGATACAGCATACGGAGACACACTTAACCCATACGCTTCCAAGACTGCAAACTATGTCTTAGCCGCACCTAATGGTTCAGCGGGAGTTCCAACATTCAGGGCTATTGTTGCCGCTGATATTCCTACGTTGAATCAGAACACCACTGGTAACGCTGCTACTGCAACCAATGTTGATTACAGTGGTTTGACGGGGACTGTTCCAACTTGGAATCAGAACACAACTGGTACTGCCGCTAATGTTACTGGTGTAGTTGCTATTGCCAATGGTGGATCAGGACAGACTACAGCTCAATTGGCTATCAATGCCTTTGCGGGTGCTGTTACTAGTGGTTCATATTTGCGTGGTAATGGTACGAATGTTGTGATGAACACAATTCAAGTGGCTGATGTACCGACATTGAATCAGAACACTACAGGCACTTCCGCCAATGTCACGGGCGTTGTTGCTATCGCAAATGGTGGCACTGGACAGACTACTGCTACCACTGGATTCAATGCTTTAGCCCCTAGCCAAACTGCCAATTCAGGTAAATATCTGACTACGGATGGAACTAATAGTTCATGGGCTACTGTGGTGTCAGGCGCTACAGTCGCAAACGACACAAGCACGACAACCAATCTGTATCCATTGTTTGCTAATGCTACTAGCGGTACGCCAACAACGATTTACACGGGTAACACTTACTTGCTTTACAAGCCCTCTACTGGTGAGCTTCAAGCAAGAGTTCCAGTGGCAAGTAACGGCATTGTGGTGAACAGTCAAACAGTATCAACAAGCTACACGATTGCATCTGGATTTGCGGGTGCATCAGTCGGCCCGATCACAGTGTCGGGTGGTGCAGTCGTTACTGTCGGTGCGGGATCGCGCTGGGTAGTTTCATAAAGGATTGACATGAGCGTTGTTTTACTAGGATCAACAAGCGGAAGCATTACGCTACAAGAGCCAGCGGTGGCGGGTACAAACACTGTTAATTTTGGTGCAAATACTGGTGTAGCAATCTTAGATGCAAACACTCCGGCCTTTAGAAATCGCATCATCAATGGGGCAATGGTCATTGACCAGCGTAATGCTGGTGCTAGTGTCACTCCTGTTAGCGGTTCATATACATTAGATAGGTATCAAGCTATTGCTTCTCAAGCAAGTAAATTTAGCGTTCAACAAAATGCTGGTTCAGTAACCCCACCAGCAGAGTTTACTAACTATTTAGGAGTAACTTCTTTATCTGCATATACAGTAGGCGCTTCTGAAGTATTTAACATTGTACAAAAAATAGAAGGTTTTAATACTGCTGACCTTGATTTTGGTAAAAGCACAGCTAAAACAGTCACCCTAAGTTTTTGGGTTCGCAGTTCTTTAACTGGTACTTTTGGTGGTGCATTACAAAATTCAGCCCAAACAAGGTCTTATCCGTTTTCATTTACAATTTCTGCCGCAAATACTTGGGAATACGAAACAATAACAATTACTGGTGATACTTCAGGAACTTGGGTAGGAGCAACTAATGGTATTGGATTGCTTATTTGGTTTGGTCTTGGTGTTGGTTCAACCTTTAGTGGTACTGCTGGTGCATGGGCTGGTTCAGACTTTCGTTCAGCCACAGGAGCAACATCCGTAGTCGGCACAAGCGGAGCAACCTTTTACATCACAGGCGTACAGCTTGAAAAAGGCTCAACAGCAACTAGCTTTGACTATCGTTCTTATGGTCAAGAATTGGCGCTTTGCCAACGCTATCTGCCAGCGTGGAGTGGGACATCTGGAAACCAAGATTTTTGTTCTGCATTTAATAACACATCTACAAGTACAGCTTATGTACTACCGCATCCAGTTCAAACTAGAGTCCCACCAACAGGGATTTCAGCAACAGGCACTTTTTTACTTTTTGCATCAAACAATGCCTATACAGTTACATCGTTGACATTTAGCGGCTCTTCTACTGGAGCAACAAGAGTTGGTGGAACAATTACTGGAGGCACGGCAGGCGCTGGTGGTTCTGGAGCAGGTCAAGGAACTTGGAACTTATATTTAACAGGATGTGAGCTATGAGCGAACCAATTTGGAAATTAACTGTAAGAAGCCCGTTTCAAGAAGTTGATGTTGTGAGACGAGATTGGTCTGATGGTCGTCAAGAATCTTGTTTGGTCACTGCTGAAGAATACTTAAAGTGGGTTGAGGCCGGAAACACACCACTCCCCGCAGAGGAAAACACATAATGGCTTCCACAATCAATGCAAACAATACAACCGGCTTGGTCAGCACTGCTGATACCAGCGGGATATTGCAATTACAAACCAATGGAACAACGGCTGTAACTGTTGATGATAGTCAAAGGGTGGCTTTTGTAGCGGGAACAGCAGCACTTCCGGCTATTACTACAACTGGTGACACTAACACGGGTATCTTCTTCCCTGCGGCTGACACCATTGCTTTTGCTGAAGGTGGTGTAGAGGCCGCTAGGATTGATTCAAGCGCAAACTTGCAATTTAATTCAGGCTATGGCTCTGTTGCTACGGCTTATGCTTGTCGCGCATGGGTAAACTTTAATGGCACGGGTGTTGTGGCAATTCGCGGAAGTGGGAATGTGTCGAGTATTACGGATGTCGGTACTGGTGACTATTTGGTTAATTTTACAACTGCTATGCCAGATGTTAATTATGCTGTTGCTCTTGGTTCGGATAGATCTGATGCAAGCGAAACTGGAAATATTTGTCATCAAAGCTTAACTACCTCTAATGTTTATGTAGGTACATTTATTTTTAGTGCGGCTACAAGGGACGACAATTCATCTGTTTCGGTGGCTGTATTCCGTTAAGTAGGAGCAAACAAAATGACCCAAAGAATTATCTACAAAACACCAGACGGCGGCGTGGCAGTCATCGTCCCAACTAGTACCATTGAAGCCTGTATGAAAGACATTCCCGAAGGCGCTGAGTATGCCATCGTGGATGTAGCAGATATTCCGTCAGATCGTACTTTTAGAGGAGCATGGACATGGGCATCGTAATCGACCTGACCAAAGCCAAAAACATTACACATGATGCGCGGAGGATTGCCCGTTCTGCTGAGTTTGCTCCGTTGGACATCAAAGCTACTATCCCAAGCGAAGCTGTAGCCGCTGAAACCGCCCGAGCAGTCATCCGGAATAAGTATGCTGACATTCAAGTTTCTATTGAAAATGCGACTGATGTGGCTACTTTGAAAAGTATCATTGAACAACTACCTAATAACCAATAATGACTCCAGAACTACAAAAACAAAAACGTCAACAATATGCCAAAACTTATTATGAAAATAATAAAGAAATTTGCAAAGAAAGAACAAAGAATCATCCTTCTTGTAAATTGGCAAGGGAAAAATATAGAAACAAGCCTGAAACAAAGGCAAAAATGAGAAATCGCAAACTTCTAATAGAGTATGGGATCACAAATGATGATTATGAAAAAATGCTAGAGAATCAACAATTTTGTTGTTTAGGCTGTAATACTCATCAAAATGAATTAAGTAAAAAATTGAATGTAGATCATAATCACATGACTGGCGCAGTTCGTGGTTTGCTTTGTGGAAGTTGCAACAGGGCTTTAGGTCTGGTTAAAGATAATATGGAAACATTGCTTAGACTTCATCAGTATTTGGGGAAATCTTATGGCGCTTGACCAAAATCTGCAAAAGTATTACGAGGCGAGATTTGACCTATTCTCCCAACAGGGATGGTTAGATCTTATGGAAGATATTGAATTAATGTTAGAAGCAATGAATAATGTATCTACCATTACAGACGAAAAAAGTTTACAATTTCGCAAAGGCGAGATTTCTATCCTGACTTGGCTAAAAACACTTAAAAGTGTCAGCGAACGAGCATACGAGGATTTGAATGAAAAGAATGTATGAATTTGTCTGCAATTGTGGACAACGTACTGAATCTTTGGTGGTTTATGAGACTACCGAGGTTCAGTGCATGTGCGGAGAGCTTGCTCATCGCATAACAAGCGCACCGAAATTCAATCTTGAAGGTTGGTCTGGGCACTTTCCGTCCTCTTATGGGCGATTTGAGCGCAAACACATCGACAAATTGAATGCCGAGCGCAAAGCCAACTCATAAGCGATAAGCCGAGTTGATTATCCTACAACCATTTTGGCAGGAACATAAATATGTTAATTGACAACGAATCAGAGCCGCTAGGCGAACTCGAAATAGAAGAAGCTAAATCTGAACTTCCTGAGAAATACAGGGCTAAAAGTCTAGAAGAGGTAGTACGGATGCACCAAGAGGCTGAAAAGCTCATTGGCAAACAGGCCCAAGAGGTCGGTGAAGTCCGTAAATTGGCTGACGAGTTACTAAAGCAGAACCTCGATTCTAAACAACAGCATATAAAAGAGGAAGAACCTGAAGTTGACTTCTTTGAGAACCCTCAAAAAGCAGTTCAAGCGACAATTGATAGACATCCAGACGTTCTTGCGGCCAGACAAGCTGGTCAAGAGTTCAAAAGGATGCAGATTCAGCAGAAGTTAGTGCAAGATCACCCTGACTACTCACAAGTAGTTAATGATTCTGAGTTCCAAAATTGGGTGAAATCATCACCTATTAGGTTGGGACTCTACGCAAAAGCAGATGGTGAATTTGACTATGATTCCGCAAATGAGTTGTTGTCTACCTTCAAACAGCTTCGTGGTATTAAGGCTAAAGAGTCTGAGCAAGCGGGTAATGCCCAACGGACAAAGAGCATGAAAGCCGCACAAGTTGATGTTGGTGGCTCTGGAGAGAGTTCTAAACGAGTTTACAGAAGAGCCGACCTTATTCGTCTCAAGATGACAGACCCGTCAAGGTATGAAACACTGAGTGATGAAATCATGCAGGCGTACTCTGAAGGGCGTGTTCGATAATTTAACTTTTGGAGTTTTAAATCATGGCTAATACAGCATTTTCCCCAACAAACAGTGTAACCACTACATCCGCAGCTAACTTCATTCCAGAAATTTGGAGTGATGAAATTGTTGCCGCCTATAAAAAGAACCTCGTTTTGGCCAATTTGGTCAAGAAGATGTCTTTCAAAGGCAAAAAGGGTGACACCGTTAACATCCCTAGTCCCGCTCGTGGCTCTGCTTCTGCTAAAGCCGCTACCGATGCCGTTACTCTGATTGCAGAGAGCGACACCAACATTCAAGTCTTGATTAACAAGCACTATGAATACAGCCGTTTGATCGAAGATATTGTTGAAGTTCAAGCCCTGACATCACTGCGTTCTTTCTACACAGAAGACGCTGGTTATGCTTTGGCTCGCCGTATCGACACTGACTTGGTTCAATTGGGTCGTGCATTCAATGGCGCTACAGTCGGTACTGACGACTATGCAACTGCCACATCTACAACCAAGGCTTATGTTGGCTCTGACGGTACTACTGCTTATAACAGTTCTACTTCCAATGCCGCTTCCTTGACTGATGCCGCTATTCGTCGCACCATTCAGCGTTTGGACGACAACGACATTCCTATGGATGGCCGTTTCTTCCTGATCCCACCCTCAAGCCGCAATACGCTAATGGGTTTGGCTCGTTACACTGAGCAAGCATTCGTCGGCAACGGTGATGCAATCCGCAACGGTGAAATTGGTCAACTCTACGGCATGGCTGTTTTTGCCTCATCTAATGCTGATACTGGCGCTGGTACTTCTGGTACTGACCGTATCTGCTTGATGGGTCATAAAGACGCTATGGTGTTGGTTGAGCAAATTGGTATTCGTTCACAGACTCAGTACAAACAAGAGTACCTTGGTACATTGTTTACTGCTGACACCATTTATGGCGTGAAAGCTCTGCGTACAAATGCTACTAGCTCTGCCGCTAACGCTTCTGGAGCTTTTGCTCTGGCAGTACCAGCCTAATTGCAGTTGCGCCCCCTGCCTTCGTGGTGGGGGGACTTTTTTAACTTAATTAGGAGATTTATTATGGCAGCAGCAACAGCAGTCGTTTCCCGCAGAGGTAACGATCAGTTCCGTGGTCTTTTTACAGACACTTGGGATGTTTCTTGTACTCTGGATAGCGCATCAGTAGCTACTACTGCTACCGCTACAGATACAGTGGCAGTACCAGGCGTTGCTTTGGGTGATATGGTTATCGGTATGTCTATTGGCGTTTCTGAAGCAGGTTTGGTTCGCCGAGCCTACGTTTCAGCCGCTAATGTGGTGACTATCGTTACCTATAATCCCACAGCAGGTTCTGTGGACTTGGCGGCTACTACATTGAACTTAGTTATCGCTCGGGCAGTGTAATAAAAGGGGGCTAATACCCCCCTTTTTAAAGGATTTTTATGGCTACATTTCGTTGTTTAGTAAGCGGTCAAACCGTAACTTTCATCCATCAACACGATATTGACAGCATGAAAGGTCATGCCGGATATGTCAGAATTGATGAAGTGGTAAAAGAGTCCTTTGAAAAGCCTGTAATATTGTCTCAACCACAGCCTATTAAGAAGGCTGGTCGTCCAAAGAAAGTCGCAAATGTCTGAAATTGATCCACGCGAATTTGGCAAGCTAGAAGCCCAAGTTGAGGCTTTACAGAATGAAGTTCATGCACTTCGGCAAGATATTAAGACCCTTTTAGAGATGGCTAATAAGTCTAAAGGTGGATTCTTTGTAGGAATGGCTATTGCCTCCATTGTTGGTGGTTTTATTTCTTTTGTTGCAACTAAAGTAATGAGGTGAAATTATGTACGGAAAAACCAATATGACTAGCTCTAAGATGCCTAAAAAGCCTAAAGGTATGCCTGTAACCATTATGGTTGCTATTGGTAAGCCTAAGTCTTTACCTACCCGTGGTAGCCGCACTGCTACTAACATGATGAAGAAATCAGGTCGTGGCAAATGAAACAAGGTCTTTATGCCAATATCAATGCCAAACAAGAACGTATCAAAGCCGGTTCTAAGGAAAAGATGCGTAAAGTCGGTTCTAAAGGCGCTCCTACTGAGGCGGCTTTTAAGGCTGCGGCTAAGACTGCGAAGAAAAAATGAAATCTTCTACTTGGCAAACAAAAGCTGGAAAAAATGCCAAGGGGGGCTTGAATGCCAAGGGTAGAGCATCTTATAATGCAGAAACTGGTGGCAATTTAAAGCCTCCAGTAAAGTCGGGAGATAACCCTCGTAGGGCATCCTTTTTAGCACGAATGGGCAATATGTCCGGAGCTGAGATGAAAGATGGAAAGCCTACCCGACTTCTTCTTTCTCTTAATGCTTGGGGCGCATCGTCTAAAGCAGACGCAAAGGCTAAAGCCAAGGCGATCTCTAAGAGGAATAAGAAGTGAGACCAATAAGCGTTGGAGTTAGCCCTACTGCGGCAACATTGACTACTGTTTATACAGTACCAACGGGTTACTACGCCAAGTTTACTGTGATGTACATACATAACACAGGTGGCTCTACTAAACACATAACTGTGCAATGGTATGACGCAAGCAGTGCAACAACACTAGATATTCTTACTGCTTACAACTTTACTTCAAAGAACTATCTTCAGTTTGATGGTGCTGCGTATATTGTTTTAGAAGAAGGCGATAAGATTCAAATTACGACTGAATCGGGAAGCACATTCAGTTTTATAGCAACCTTTGAGGTTGATGGAGCGCAAAGAATATGACCTATTTACAACTGATTAACAATGTGTTGATTCGCTTGCGTGAAACCCAAGTTGCGTCTAACAATGAAACGACCTATTCGACTCTAATTGGTTTGTTTGTTAACGATGCCAAACGACAGATTGAAGATTCGTTTAGTTGGAATGTGTTAGGTCAAACAATAACTATTACCACTGTTGGTGGCACATATATCTATTCCATGACTGGTGCGGGTCAGAAATTTCAAGTACAAGATGCTTTGAATACTACTGCTAATGTTGGATTGCAAAATATCAGTTTTGTTGAGATGAATAGGTTTCAGAACCTTGTTCCGTCAATAAGTGGTATTCCTCAGTATTACGCATTTGATGGCGTTGATGCCAGTGGTGATACAAAAGTAGTTCTGTATCCTCGTCCTGATGGTGTCTACAACATTCCGTTTTCTGTGACAGTACCTCAAGCACCATTGGCCTCTGATGGCACTGTAGTGCTTGTTCCTGACTCTTTGGTTGTCCAGAACGCTTATGCAAGAGCTTTGGTTGAGCGTGGTGAGGATGGTGGTTTGAACTCGTCTGAGGCATATCAACTTTATAGGGGTATGTTGGCAGACCAGATTGCCCTAGAAAGCACTCGCTATCCTGAAAATCAGGAGTTCTTAGCAATATGAGTCAAGTACTCCAAACAGCAAGCATTTCAGCACCAGGATTCTATGGGCTGAATACGCAAGACTCTCCGCTTGATTTAGCGGCAGGGTTTGCTTTGGTTGCAACTAACTGTGTGATTGACCAATATGGACGCATTGGTTCACGCAAGGGATGGAGTGCGCTTAATTCATCTACTGGCAACTTAGGGTCTAATCCTGTTGGTGTGCTTCACGAGTTGGTTCAGACAGATGGTTCGTTAACTGTTTTGCTTGCCGGAAATAACAAGCTGTTCAAACTTGGCACTTCTAATGCGCTGACTGAGTTAACTTATGGTGGCGGTGGTACTGCACCAACGATTACTGCAAGCAATTGGCAATGTGCCTCTCTTAATGGGATCACTTACTTCTTCCAAGTCGGACATGATCCACTGATATTCGACCCCGCTGTTAGCACTACAACATATCGTAGAGTTAGCGAGAAGAGTGGTTATGTAGGGACAGTTCCCGCAGGAAACATCGTTTTGTCAGCTTATGGACGCTTGTGGGTTGCTGATACAACTAGCGATAACACTACTGTGTTTTTCTCTGATTTGCTTGCGGGTCATATTTGGTCAACTGGGACTGCTGGCTCACTCAATACCAACTTGGTTTGGCCTAATGGTGCTGACAACATCAGTGGTTTAGCGGCACACAATAATTTCTTAATTATCTTTGGTCAAAGACAGATTCTTGTTTATGCGGGTGCTACAACTCCCGCTTCAATTACCTTGTCAGATACTGTAGCAAGCATAGGATGTATCGCTAGAGACTCGATTCAAAGCACTGGTAAAGATGTTATTTTCTTATCAAACTCAGGTCTAAGATCATTTGCCCGAACAATCATTGAGAAGTCTGTACCTATTGGCGACATATCAAAGAATGTTCGTAGTGATTTCATGGGCATTGTTGCTGCTGAAACTTTGGCAAATATCAAATCTGTTTACTCAGAGACTGAAGCGTTTTACCTTATTACTATGCCTTTTTCTAAAGAGGTATATTGCTTTGACACACGAGGTCAATTGCAAGATGGATCATTCAGGGTAACAAAATGGGATTCAATTGAGCCAACTGCTTTATTGTCTAGACGCAATGGCGATGTTCTGATTGGCAAAACAGGTTATGTTGCAAAGTACACAGGCGCACAAGACAACACATCTTCATACAGGATTCTGTATTACACAAATCATGCAGACTTAGGTACTGCGGGTGTTACTTCTTTACTAAAGAGATTAAAGGTTATCGTAATTGGTGGAACAAATCAGTTTGTAACAATGAAATGGGGTTTTGATTTTATTGCAAATTATTTGTCAACCAATGTACAGATTCCAACTCAAGGTGTGGCTGAATATGGTATTGCTGAGTATGGTGCAAACGCTACTGTAGTTGCCCAATATGCTGATGGTGTGGCTTTACAAACATTGAGTGCTTCTGCTTCTGGTGCTGGAAAAATTGTTCAAACTGGTTATGAGGCAGACATCAATGGTTCTGCGCTATCAATTCAGCGTATCGAAATTCAATTCAAAGACGGGAAGACAGTATGAGTAACTATACACAAAGTACTAATTTTGCAACCAAAGATGCTCTATCAAGTGGTGATCCACTAAAGATCGTCAAGGGTACTGAGATCAACACAGAGTTTGTCAACATCTCTGTTGCGATTGCAACCAAGGCTGATCTAGCATCTCCTACATTCACTGGTAGCCCTGTTTTGCCTACTGGTACTACAGGAACAACACAGAGCGCTGGAAACAGTAGCACAGCATTGGCAACAACAGCATTTGTAACGACTGCTGACAATCTAAAAGCAGATCTGGCATCACCGGCTTTTACAGGAACTCCTACTGCACCTACAGCTTCTGTTAATACAAATACTACACAAGTAGCAACTACAGCCTATGTTGTCGCTCAGATTGCTGATGATGCTCCAACCAAAACAGGCTCTGGCGCTTCGGGTACTTGGAATATTGCAATTTCTGGTAATGCTTCAACAGCGTCAACAGCGTCAACTGTTTCATCAATTACTACAGATCAAGTTTTGAATGCTACTGCCGGTGCTTCGTTGGGCGCGGTAGGAACTTATGCTTTTCTTGTGCGAAATGGTGATGCGGCAACCCTTAGTGCGGGTAGTACAGCGGCAGGGTCAGGTTTAATTTATGGCTCTGTAATTTCAGTAAATTATTACAATTACAACACTGCGGTTGATGGTGGAAGTACAACCTCTCCGGCTGGAACATGGCGATTAATGGGTGAATTTGCTAGGGCTAGCGATGCAACCAAAGCATCTTTATGGCTTCGTATTTCTTAAAAGGACAAAAATGCAAGCAGTACTTACATCTTTATTAAATCCTCGTTGGGCAGACGCTGCACAGACTTTGATTGACTGCGAAATAACAACAAGTCAGTTTGGTAATGAAATATTGCCATTTACTGCTAGTCAGAACGATTGTGAAGCACATGGTCGTGCTATTTTTGCTGACATTGTGTCTGGAAAATATGGCTCTATTGCGGAGTTTAAATGATTACTCATCACTTCAGTGATGGTCTGTATGCCAAAGAAGCGCAGTTCACTGCGGGTTCAGCCATTCTGAAACATGTACATGACTTCAGTCATTTGTCGATATTGGCTAAAGGTAAGGTAGCAGTGATGATGGGTGAAGAGATAGAAGTTATTGAAGCGCCAGCGTGTGTAGAGATAAAAGCGGGTTTAACGCATGGAGTTAAGGCGCTAACAGATTGTGTTTGGTTTTGTGTACATGCCACTGACGAGAAAGATCCGTCAAAAGTGGACGATATTTTGATTGGAGTTTGATATGCCTATTTCAGCAGCCGTAATCGGTGGTGGAGCATCCTTATTGGGTGGCTTACTTGGTGGTAGTTCTGCAAAGAAAGCCGCACAGATTCAAGCCGATGCTCAACTTAAAGCGGCACAATTAGCCGCTGAAGAAGCTCGCTTTCGACCAGTAGGTGTTACAACACGCTTTGG
>Ga0247723_1001315_pt1 | contig 14736 bp, 19 predicted proteins | sample MSEWelMarce5H_FC_FD_189079 | JGI IMG/M metagenome (GOLD analysis project Ga0247723, IMG submission 189079) | Subsurface sediment microbial communities from gas well in West Virginia, United States - MSEEL Well Study Marcellus 5H_FC | ecosystem: Environmental > Terrestrial > Deep subsurface >...
CAACTCAAACTAATCAACCAATGTATTATAACTTTAACGGTGTAGACTCTAACGGTGATACACAAGTAGACTTATATCCAATTCCTAATGGAACATACAATCTACGATTTAACATTATTAAGCCTCAAGAAGCATTAACAACTGATGCCTCTAGTTTATTAATTCCTTATGAGCCTGTAATCTTTGGAGCACTTGCAAGGGCTATTGCTGAACGTGGTGAAGACGGTGGCTTAAACTCTAACGAGATCTATCAGTTATATAAACAATCTTTAGGTGACGCTATTGCTTTAGAGTCTGGACGTTATCTTGAAGAAGATTCTTGGACGGCTAACTAATGGCTGAAAGCATACTCACAGGAGCAATCCAAGCACCAGGATTTATGGGTTTAAACACTCAGGATGCGTCTGTACAGCTTTCTAGTGGATTTGCTTTAGAAGCATTCAATTGTGTGATTGATAAGTACGGTAGAGTTGGTGCTCGTAAGGGTTGGAATAACGTAAATACTACTACTCTTGGTGATTATCCAGTAAGAACTATCTTTGAGTTTGTTAAGTCTGACGGTGATGTGTTATTTACTTGTGCTAATAATAACATTTATACAGGTACAGCAACATTAACTGCTTCTGCAGTCAGAAATGCAAATAACTCTGCTAACTTAACTTATACAATTACTGCAGATAACTGGCAAATAGCTTCAATGCCTTATGATAATAGTGGTAATACTTCAGCACACTGCGTCTTTGTACAAAAAGATCATCCTATATTAGTATATCATAAGTTACCTTTACCTGGCTCAGGAGCTACTTTAACAGTATCTTCAGTAAATGGTGCAGGTCATATTACAGGAGTCACAGTAACTACTGGTGGAACTAACTGGCACGTTGGCGACACTGTTACAGTGACTGGCGGTACTGGAACTGGAGCAACCTTCACTGTAGCAACTGTTAGTGGAACAGCAATAGCAAGTGTAACTACTACGGCTGGAGGTACAGGATATACTGCTAGTGACGTGTTAACTTTAGTTGATACTGGTCCAAAACATACTCATACTGGTTCTTACGGCTTCCAACGATTAGGAGACACTGGTACACTACCTGCAGGTTATACAACAACAACATTCATGCCTAACTGTTCTTTAACAGCTTATGGACGTTTATGGGTTGCTAATATCACAGGTGATTCACAAACAGTATACTTTAGTGACTTACAAGACCCTAGTAACTTTACAACAGGTACTTCAGGCTCATTAGACATAAGCACAGTAATACCTACTGGTGATCCTATCGTATCTATAGTGGCACACAATGGATTCTTAATCATTATGTGTCGTAGACATATTGTTGTTTATTCTAATCCTACTGTTCCTGCTAACTTAGCTTTAAGTGATGTTATTAAAGGTGTAGGCTGTATTGCTAGAGATTCAGTACAGTCTATAGCAGGTACAGATTTATTATTCTTATCTGAAACAGGTGTACAGTCTTTACAAAGGATTATCCAAGAGAAGTCTTTACCGTTTAGAGATGTGTCTAAGAATGTACGTGATGATTTAATTGTACAAGTTAATAGTGAAACAGAAGCAAACATTAAAGCAGTCTATTATCCTTCAGATGCTTTTTACTTACTAGCATTACCTTCTACAGGGTTCACATACTGTTTTGATACTAGAGGTACACTAGAGAATGGTGCTGCTAGAGCAACTATTTGGACTAAGGTTAATCCTACTGCATTCCACGTAACTACTGCAAAACAACTATACATAGGTCAACCAGGATATGTAGGTAACTACACAGGATACTATGATAACGATACTGCATATACTTGGTCTTATTACACTAACTACTTTGACTTTGAGAAACCAACTACAGTTAAGATTCTCAAGAAAATAGGTGTAGTTGCTATAGGTGGAGGTAATCAAGTTATATCTATTAAGTGGGGCTTTGATTACAGTCGCAATCCTTCAGGTGGAACTATTACATTAGCTGCTAATCCTGTATCAGAGTATGGCATCGCTGAATATAATATTGCTAGTTACGCTGATGGAGTAGAACTAGATACTAAAAAGATTAATGCAAGCACTGCTGGAAGAGTGTTACAGATAGGCTTTGAAGCACAGATTAACGGCTATCCTCTGTCAATACAGAAGGTAGACTTTTTATTAAAAGAAGGTAAAAATCTCTAAGGATTAAATATGAGTAATTATACAAAAATCACTAACTTTACAGCAAAAGATGCACTTCCTAGTGGAAACGCAAGTAAAGTAGTTAAAGGAACAGAGATAGATAATGAGTTTACTGCCATTGCAAGTGCAATAGCCACTAAAGCAGATACAGCAGCTCCTGCGTTCACAGGAGTGCCTACAGCCCCTACTGCGACAGCAGGGACAAGCACTACTCAGTTAGCTACTACAGCGTTTGCTACTGCTGCGGTACAAGCACTATATCCTGTAGGTTCTATCTACATCAATGCTGCTGTAGCTACTAATCCAGCTACACTCTTAGGCTTCGGTACTTGGACAGCCTTTGCTGCAGGTAGAGTAATGGTAGGTCTTAACGCAGCTAACGCAGCGTTTGATACCGTAGAAGAAACTGGTGGTTCTGCTGATGCAGTTACTGTAAGTCACACTCATACGGCAACATCTACAGTTACAGACCCAACACATAGTCATTCATATAATATTCAAGGAGCTGGTGGTCCAGGCGGTGATGCAAATATTTACTATACTGCTGGTGGTTCATTCTATACACCCGCAAATACTACTAGTGTTGCAACAGGCGTAACAGTTGCAACAACTAATGCATCAACAGGATCAAGTGGAACTAATGCTAACTTACAACCATACATTGTAGTATATATGTGGAAAAGAACTGCTTAAATGCCAAAGAGTCACGAACTAGTATGTGATGACTTAGATGTAGCATCGTTACAAAAAGAATTAATAGACAATTATGATGAGTTTGATAAGTATGATTATCGTAGGACTTTTCCTAACTCGCCTCATGCTCAGATGCACGACATTTGGGCAAGATATAACGATGTAAAACCTTTTGAAGAAAAAGGAAGTTTACAAGGCTTTGAAGCAGAACATGATTCAATATGGTATCCAGTAATAGATAAGATACCTAGTGTTAAAAAAGTAGTATTTGACTTAATGAGTAGAGTACAAGGTGAACGCTTAGGTGGTATTTTAATTACTAAGTTACCTGCTGGTGGACATATTACAAGACACACTGATTCAGGATGGCACGCACAGTATTATGATAAGTTTTATGTGCCTGTATTAAATGGTGAAGGTTCTATCTTTGGTTTTGATGATGGAGATATAGTACCTCATGTTGGTGATGCTTGGTGGTTTGATAACTCTAATGTTCATTGGGTAGATAATAAAAGTAACATTGATCGTATCGCTATGATTGTTTGTATAAGAACTGAAATGTTTAAGGATAAAAATGCACATCGTATCTGAACAATTTAAACAACTTAAAGGTACATTTGAAGTAGACTTAGGTATACAACATCACTTCTCTAGCGGTGTCTATGCTAAGCAGATGATGTTACCTAAAGGATACTTTGCATTAAGTCATGCACATAATTACGATCATTTAAGTGTGCTTGCAAGCGGTAAAGTAATTGTTAAAACAGATGATAGTGAACAGACATATACTGCACCAGTGTGTATAACAATTGAGAAACATAAGAATCATTCTGTTACAGCTTTAGAAGATGCTGTATGGTTTTGTATCCATGCTACTGAAGAAGATGACGAGTCTAAAGTAGATGAAGTTCTAATTATGAAAGAAGGAGTCTAATATGCCTTGGGGAGCTGCTGCCGCTATTGGTGGATCAATTATAGGAAGTACAATATCAGGTAACGCAGCTAAGAGTGCTGCGAGTACATCAGCGAATGCACAGATGGAGGCTGCACGAATCGCTGCTGACGCTCAACGGTTTAGACCTGTTGGAGTTACTACTAACTTTGGTCGTTCTAACTTCACAATGTCTCCAGAGGGATACGTAACAGAAGCAGGGTATCAGTTATCTCCTGAGTTACAAGCACTCTTTGGTAGAACAATGGGTGAAGCAGGTGCTTATGATCCTACACAGACAGGACGTTATGCTCAAGCATTAAATCCTGCTGCACAGGGCTTGTTTAACTTAGGTAGTCAATATCTAGCTACATCTCCTGAGCAAGCTGCTGCAGACTACATGAGACAGCAACAGGGCTTACTAGCTCCTGGACGTGAACAACAACTATCACAGATACAGAATCAACAGTTTCAAACTGGACGTAGTGGTTTAGCTACTGGAGGAACTGCTGCAGGTTACGGTGCAGGACAACCAGGACTCATGCAAGCAAATCCTCAGATGGCTGCTTATTATAATGCTCTAGCAGGACAGAATGCTCAGTTAGCTTCTCAAGCAGATGCATACGGTCAAGCAAGAACACAGTTTGGTGCTGGTTTGTTTGGCACTGGTGCAAGTTTATTAGGTCAAGTACCTCAGTTAACTACTGCAGGATATGGACCATTACAGACTCAACTAGGACTTGCAAGCTCTATAGAGAACTTAGGAGCAGGTGCTTTAGACATAGGTGCTCAGTTAGGTGGTAGAGCAGCTCAAGCAGGGGCAAACGTAGGTAATACATTACTACAAGGAGGCACTAATGCTGCAAGAACAATGCAAGCTGGTAATGCTTATAGTCCTTTAGGTTCTGCTATATCGGGTGCTTCAGGACAAATACCTGCATGGTATCAGAATATGATTACTACTCAACAATCTCCTGCATATTTAAGACAACAGTATGGAGCACAGAATATCTATACTCCTGGAGCAGGGAGCACAGGTTCTAATCCTATGTTAGACACATCAGGATTTGATTGGACGATTGATTAAGGAAAAACTATGGCAGACATTGTAGGCGGTTTATTCGGTGTGACTCCGCAGTCACTGATGCAACAACAACAGCAGAGCATTAACGCAGAAGCTAATGCTTATGCTCAAATGGATCCTTTCCAAAGAGCTACAGCAGGATTCTACAAAGCTGGTGCTCAGATACCTGGAGCTGTTGCTGGTTTAATGGGTGTACAAGACCCTCAGTTAGCTGCTGCTACGACTGCACAGAAACTTGCTGGTCAGTTTGATACTAGCACTGCTGAAGGCTTAAAAGGTTTATCACAAGCGTTACTACAAGCAGGACAACAAACTGGTAATCCTTTGTTAGCTAACTTTGCTAATATAACTAATGAGAAAGCAAGGAGTGTTGAAACAGAACAAGTTAAACTTGGCTCATTGAAGGCACAAGAAAAAACTCGTGTAACAAAACTTGCTCAAGAAGATAAGATAAGAGAAGAGCTATCGAAACTTCCTGAAGGATCGACTGAGCAAGATATGTTAAATGTTCTCAGGAAATACGGAGATCCAGATACTGTATTGAAAGCATTAGAAAGAAGCCAAACTGCTAGAACTACTGCTGAATCAAAAGCAGCAGAAGCAGAAAAGAATAGAGAGTTTAAAATACAGTTTTTAGAATTATCTAATAACTTAAAGTCTTCTACAGATGCTTTACAAAGAGAATTAATACAAGCTAGAATTGATGATATAAGAGATAAACAAAGAGAACGTAACAGTGGTGTTGGTTCATTAACACCTGCTCAAAAAGCTCTTGATGTAGCTGCAGGAAAAGACTATGCTGATTGGATTAACAAAGGCGGAGAAAGTATTGTTCAAGAACAACTAGGTAATCTAGATACAGCTATTGATGCGTTAACAAATAAGAAGAACATTACTGGAAAAGCAGTAGGACTAGCTGACAAACTAGGTACTTTACCTTATGTAAATGCAGAAGCAGGAACTGTTAAAGACTTAGTAGGTAAGATAGTACAGTCTGATTTACGTGCAGTCTTAGGTGGTCAGTTTGCTCAGAAAGAAGGAGAAGAGTTATTAAAGCGTTCTTATAATCCAGCACTCCCCCAGGAAGATAACTTAGCACGTTTAAAATCATTAAGAAACCAAATTAGTAACGTAGCTAAAACTAAAACACAATCTTTTGATTATTTTACAAGCAACGGAACACTAAAAGATTTCAAACCAACTGCTCCAGTAAAAACACCAACAGATACAACAACAGAAAAACAAAAGAAAACAAAAACATTAAAATCAGGTTTAGTTGTTACAATTGAGGATTAATAATGCCAAAGTATACAATCAACGGTGTAACGTATAATTCTGATTCAGTTTTATCGGATGCAGACTTAGAAGAATTAGCAGGAGGGGTTGCTACACCTAGTCTACCTGATGTACGTTCAGGACAAATGGTTGAAACAGGAGGCGGTGCTGCAGTAGGTATGCCTAGAAGAGGACGTGAAGCTGTTGTACAGCCAATTACTCCGTTAGAAGCTGTAGGTACAGGAGTATTTAAAGGTGCTGTGCTAAACCCTGCAATGGCTGTAACGCAGCTTGTTGGAGGACAACAGGGTAGGACACTTGTTGAGGGTTTACAGAACCAATATGCTCAAACAAGAAAAGATGCAGGTATGTCAGGTTTTGATGTGTCTGAGTTAGCTGGAGCAATTATAAGCCCTGTGAATAAACTTCTTCCTGGAGGAGGGTATACAGGGGGTGCTCTAGGAGCTGCAACACAACCAGTAGAGGGTGCAAATCTTTCATCATTCGATGTTATTACTGAGAAAGCTAAACAGTTAGCCTTTGGTGCAGTAGCAGGTAAAGTAACTGAAAATCTTATTGGAGCGTTAACACCTAAGCTCAAAGAAGGTGCTCGTGAACTAATGGATAAAGGTATTCCTGTGTCTCCTGGACAAGCCTACGAAGGAGCACCTGGATGGCTATTTCGTCAAATGGAAAGTCTCGGACTTGGACCTAAACTAAGCGAAGTTAATAAATCATTTAACAAAGCTGTTGGTAATGAAGTATTAAAATCTATAGATCAAACATTACCAGATACTGTTAAAGCAGGTCAAGGAAGTGTTCGCTTAACACAAAGAAGAATTAGTAACTTCTATGATGATAGTTTACTTAACATTGGTACGAATCCTTTTGATAGAGAATATAAAGACAGTATTAGAATAGCTATACAGAATGCTACTGCAGATATTGCTAATCCTGCTGAGAAACAATTTGTACAGAATAGGTTAGTTACTTCTTTAAATCAAAACATTGGTAATCGTATTCAGAAAGATGGTATATCAGGAAAGAATCTAAAGTTAACTCAAGAGTGGCTTAAAAAACAAGTTACTAAATTAGATGGTAAAACAGATGTTGTGTCTACCTCATTAAAATCAGGATATGCGGACACACTAGCAGGATTAAATCAGTTTATAAGTCGTGTAGATACTTCTGGAAACATAGCAAAAGCTGACCAAGCATGGGCTAAGTTGTATAGTTTTGCAGACGCATCTAAGACTGCTGCTAAAGAAGGCGGTGTATTTAGTCCAGAACAGTTATCACAAGCAAGTGTAAGACAAGCACCTAGTTTATTATCTGCTGGAGGAGGTCGTTCTCCTTTAGGATTGTTTGCTGAGAATGCGGTTGAAGTATTAGGTAAGCAAGAAAAACCTACAGGACTGAGCAGGGCTATGTTAGCATCTAAAGCAGCCACTGGAGCAGCAACTACTATTGCAGCCCCTGCAGTAGCTATTCCAGTATTAGTTGCCTCTGGAATGACATACGCAGCAGCAAAGCAGTTAATGAAGAATCCTAGTGCAGCAAGAATAGCAGTACAGAAAGCATTACAGGATAACCCTGCTATGTTTGGTGCAGCAGGTCAACAGCTACTAGATCAGCTTTTACGAGAAGAATAAAGACAATAAAGAAAAACCCTCTTTCGAGGGTCTTTTTTATACTTCTACTTCTTCACCATCATCAATAGACCAACTAAAAGTTAATCGAAAGATACCGAAGTCTAGTGCTACATGAGACTCTTCATCAAAGTACGGTACATACTCAAAGCCTACTGCGAATCCGAAGATCCAATTAAAAGATATTGTCATATTTCACATCCTCCAGCCGTACACGCTAGGGTTTGTGCTCCTTCCACATTGTCATTAAACTCTAAAAATTGATCCCAATTAACAGACTCTGGAACAATCGCCTTTAACGCTTCATACTCCTCTTTACTACACTCTTCATAAGGAGCTTGTCGATAAGTTCCTAAATCCATCGGCAGGAAAGATACTCCTGTGACTTCATCGAAGTGCTTAAACACCCATGCCCCTACGTCCATCCATTCGTTCTCTTTAACAGAGATAGTTACAGACGGTTTATGCTCACAATAGTGTCTCTGAAACAATAACCACAGACGTAGATGATCAATAGCAGATAACTGTTCACGTAATAAAGCACCTTCAGCGACTGCTACAGGAAAACTAAAGATTGTAGTGCTATCAGGCTTCATCACACAAGGCTCTGCTACAAAGCCAGACTCAATCATAAACTGTGTTAAAGGGTCTTTGTTATCAGCACGAACCCTGCGAATATAATACTGACTATGCTGAGGATGTATGCCAGAAGCAGTAGAACAAAGTTGGGAGACTGTTCCTTCTGGTTTAACAGCAGTGACTGCCACAGATTGATTGATACCAATAGCAGCAGCAAATTCAGCGTTAGTATCGATAGCGATTCCACGTAGTTTCTCCAATCTCTCAGGTAACAATGCATCATTAGGATTATTCAATAATGGATTATCTAAGATACCTGTCATTGAAACACCTAATAAAGCCTCTTCTTCAGTGTTCTTCTGCCATATCTTACGTAGGTACGGAAAGTTAGTTAAAGAGGCTTGGAACGTACCTAGAATCGTTGCTAAGCGAATCTTGTTAGCTAGTACCTCAATAGAGTCTTCACTACGTACAATACATGATGATAGATTACAGAATTGATATGGTCTAAGGATAATCTCAGAACATGGATTAGTACCAAAGTCCTGCTCAGAATCTCTACGTCCATTCTTCAATGCTTGCTTCTGTGATGCTTCACGATTAAAGATACCACGTTCACCTGAGTGTGATTCATAGATAGAACTCCATTCACGCATGAACTGACCAATACCAGGAGTCTCAGTATAAGTAGCTGAGTTGTTTGCTAAGGCTCTTTGACCTTGACCATCCCACCAGTTACCTGCTTTAGCGTGTGCCATCTTATCATCAGATAAGTCTGACAATGAAATCATCGCACTTCTCCGTACTCCGCCAACAACAACAACTTCCCCGATCTTGCACAGAATATCATGACATTCGAGCGATGATAAACGTCTACCAACTGCTCCTTTGAATTTGGATATGCAAAATAGATATAAGTCCTCAAGTGGCTTTGGTCCAGAAGCCCTGCCTCCGAAGGTTTTAAGCCTCGCTCCAGCAGGTCTAACCTTTGATACATCGAATCTTGGAATTTCACCAGAATATAGTAAAGCCAATAACTGTCTAAGTGATTTAGCCCACCCTTCTTTAGAATCCGACACCATAATAGAAGTTTTACTATCAAACAACTGATCAGGTACTTCAGGTAATTGAGACACATACTTCTGCTCCACAGAAAAGCCTACTCCAGTACCACAGAGGAGGATATACATTGCTTCATCGAATGCTTTAGGGTCATCGATAGGTAAGTAAGAACAATTGAATGCAGCTACGTTCTGACGCTCTAAAGCAGGTCCTGCGGTCATTACTGCCCTCATAGAAGGCATTACCTCTAAGTTAATTACAGCAGTCTGTAGCTCGTTACGTAGCTCAGGAGTGAGCGTATAGTTCTGCTTTGTTGCTAAGTGCTTCTCCATAAAATCAAAGTATCTTGCTACTGTCTCGTTCCAGTGCTCACGTCTACCTAGATCATCTAAGTACCTAGCGTACCTAGATTTACCGATAAAAGTATTGTAAGCGGTCATTTTATATGTCATTCTCATCCCAATCAACGTGTTCATTTAATAAATCGTAACTATCTTCAATTAAATCAGGGAAAGCGTTTACTATGTCTTCTGAACTTAGGTTTAATAGTTCTAGAAGCAGTAGTTCGTCAACCTGTTTTAATCTCTCTTTAAGCTCTACTATTGTTAATTGTGTCATTTATAAAAGTCTTTCTTAATTCTTTCATAATTCTCAATTAAGTAGTCAAGATAATGCCGTGCTTTCTTTAAATCCTCCACTCCATTCTTAAATGGAAAACGGAGCAAGTATTTTAACACATTTCCTGACCAAAAGTCAAGTTTCCAAGAAGAAATAATATCAAATGGCTGGATTCCACGCATATAGTGATTTCCACCTATTTGTATCTCATTAGCCTTCTCTTTCTTTTCATCTCTAAACCGTTGTAAGCGTTTAAAATAGTCCTCTAAGGTTAATTCTTCATGCATGATGTTTTAACTCCACTGGCGGTTTTACTGATTTTCTTCCCTGACTCCACGAACCACAGCCTGTACACTGGTATCTCTGGTACGTGCCTGTAGTCGATACAGCGAACCCACGTTTTTGTACTGAACTCCCTCCGCAAGTAGGGCATACTTGTGCATCGCTAAAGAGATTCTTGTTAGGATGGTTTTTAATCCACGGAAGAAGACTATCATACAATGCTTCGAGTAACACGACATCTTGTATGTTATACGATTCCATGCGTTTCCAAGCATCTTTGTCTCCGTTCATGCATTTAACCCATAATTCAAAGCCTTCGTGATCAGCTTTCTTTCCTAGTCCTAACCTCTGCGAAACATAATCGAGTTTATTGCTAGGGAAACGAAACTGGCTACGGACTGTACGAAGGAGATCGATTTGTTTATACGGTGCTGGCGGTGTGAATCCATGTAGTAGAAATTCCTTGTTAAGTGTTGGTATATCAAATTTAATACCGTTATAGTGAACTACAGCGTCTGCTTCATTAAGTAGTTTATGTATACCTGTGAGCATCTTCTTAGGCTTAGATTGATGGATAGAATCAAATATAATCTCTTCGTTACCTTGCCACTTAGCTGCGTAGCAGAGCACCTGGGAAGACTCTATAATCTGACTCAATGAGATATTCTGATCCCACAAACCCCATACATAAGCAGAGTTTGGAGAAGACTCTATATCGAGCATTAGTATTTTCATTATTGTAACTCTAATAATGGTGTATACTCATCAGAATCAACATCACGTATACCTATTCGTTCAACAATATCATAGCCGTAGATAGCTCCTAAGAAGCATAAGAAATCATAAGTTACTTTTGGATGTGTTGCATCATATCCATAGTCCTGACGATAAGTTACTTCTTTATTAAGTTTATCTCCTTCAGTCTCCTGAAATGTAAATTCATAAACGTGCTTAATTTCATCCATTTTTAGTTGCCCTTTCTAGTAAGTCTAAAAAATGATCCAAGTCCATAATCGCTAACGGAGACTTTTGATTAGCTTTAACAACTACCAAAGGTTCTCCAGACTTATGTGCTTGTGCCTGTTCGTAAAACTTATAAACTGCTACTGTCTTTAACGATTTACATTCAATCGCATAAGGTACTAGTTTATATGCTGCTTCGGATAGCTTAACGTCCACTCCTCCTGCTCCCATGCTTGTTGATACTACGTCCCTTAGAGAGAGTTGCGGAAACTTTAGGAGTATTCTGTCCCTTACTACTTGCTGCAGTCTTCTGCCCTTGGACTTTGCTGAGCTTGTTAACAATGTTGAACTCCTTTCGTTCTACTATCCATTTCTTAGGAATATGCATTCTACAATTAGAGTTAGTAAAATCATCCCCTAATGTGTTCGCTACACAGATTGCATCCTTCGTTTCATGTACTAAAAACCCTACTGTTAAACACGTATAAACATCTGCTTTGACATTATGTTCCCATCCTGAGTCTGCCATTGCGTCAACCCATACGATACTAACTAACTTGGAGGCATCCATAATTCTCCTTCCGTCCTCTGTAACCACAATAATTGTCCATTCTCAAGGACTCGTTTTGTATCACCATCATAGGCTTTCAGAACAGTAGAATATAACTCTTCTTCAGTCTTACAGTCTTTAATGATCTTCTCAGCCTTAACTGGTCCGATGCCTTTAAGTCCAATGATGTTATCGACTCTATCACCTACAAGTATCTGTAGATAAAATGCTCTTAAACCTTCTTCTTCAGATACAAAATACTTTTCTTTCTTACGGTAGTTATAATGCCAACCACGTAACTGATTCAGGTCTTTGTCAATATGTACCATCACTGTAGCACCCTCTGGGAGAGCATAAGCAGCGATGCCTACAGCGTCATCTGCTTCTATCCCTTCGGTGCAATGAAAGTGCCAACGCTTCTGTAAGTGCTCTCTAAGTGCCAGGTAATGCTCAGGCTTCTCAGAAATCCTTTGACCTTTGTAAGGTGCTGTTACAGCGATGTCATTACGGTAATTCTTTTTACCAGTAATCCATCCTTCGTAACTATCAGCATCTACATCAGAAAGGATTGCATGAAGAGCTTCATCGAGTCTCCATTTAGCCAAAGGCTCATCAATGTCACTACTTGAGAAGCCAATGGCATAAACCAAAGAATCAGAATCTATGAGAGCTTTACAGGACATCGTCTGTGATTGCTTCTGGGTCATAGGTGACTACACTCGTAACAACTAATTTCTTAATTGATGGAGCTTTGCCGTGCATAGTTGTCATCCGATGTTCGTAGGATGTCAAATCAGCAACAACCTTTGTACCGTTACCAACTTCATCAACATTTACTTCAGAGCCATCTTTTGAAAGAGGCTTAAATAAGTATTGACTTTTAGCAACAATGTAAGAACCCATTGTGTCTTTATGCTTAATCTTGATACCAAGACTCTCTAACTTCTTTACATCTGTCGTACTAATGTTACCGATAGTACATTCATATTTTGTATTATCAGGGTTGAATTTTGTATTAAAGTTATTCATCCACTTTGACCAAAACAATTCACCTTCGATACGTACTGAATTACTGTTATTCATTTCATTTCCTTCACTAGGTTAGTTAAATTACTGCAACGTTATTGGACTGCCTACTACATCATCACCTTCTACTACAAATTCTAATGACTGCTCTAATAAGTCTATTGTATCATCACTTGACTGATTTGTAAACAACATTAAATCATCATTTAAAATACCAATCATAATTAGTGGTTCAAAACCATCAGGTATATTGTTCATGGTCTAAACGCTCTTTCTTCAATGGCTTTAACATAAACATTGACGTTTGTCAACTCTTTTGTTAACTGGTCTAAGTATGCAATGATTGCTTCAGGAGATTCCCCTGCTCTGATCATTTCTACAATGGTTTGCTTTAGTCTATTCATCAATGTGTATCTCGCCAAGAGTTACCTACTTTATATTCACCTGTCAAAGGACATCTCATGCTAAACTGCACTCCAGCAAGTTCAATCGCTTTAACCCCTAAACCACCAACATCATGTTCACTTCCTTCTTTTACTTCTATCTGCCATTCATCGTGACAGTTTACTACAAACTTATAATCTATTTTAGCACGTTTTAAAGACTTATCGAGTATAACTAATGCTTGCTTCATCACGATAGCACCTGCACCTTGCAATAACGTGTTGACCGCTGAATGCTCCGAGCGAATGAATATTTTACGTCCATCGAGACTCGGTACTGCCCCTTCTTTAGCACTGATGCGACTAACTTTCTGCCGTAACTCCAGGAGCTTCGGTGTGTTTTGTAGAAAATTATCAATGAGCTTTTGTCCTTCTTTTGCGTTGCCTCCAACAATCGTCCCGATCTTGGCAGCTCCTGCACCATAGAGAAAGGCATATATAAACGTTTTAGCCTTGTTTCTCGCCTGTTCATGCCCTTGATCTTTTTTATCCCTGAGAGTCCCTTTAGCGTAGAGTCCGAGAGAAATGGTATTCTTCCAGTGTATGTCGCCCTGTATAATTTCATGTGTATATTCATCGTCATTCATATAGTGTGCAAGCATCCTGAGTTCTAGTCCTGATGCATCTATGCCTACTAACTTATATCCTTTCTCAACAATCCATAGATTCCTACATTCTTCTCCGTAGGGACTGCCACTATTAGGGACTTGTGCCATGTTAGGATTACGGTGTGTCATCCTTCCAGTTACAGCCCCATTAGTGATTACTCTACCATGTACTCTACCATCTTCCTTTAACTCATTTAACCATGAGTCTATCTGAGCAATTCTTTTCTGTAGCATCAGATACTCTGCAATGGCTTTAGCTTCAGGTATAACGCTATCAGCAAGGATTACTTCATCTACAATAGGCTGACCTGTCTCAGTAAACTTTGACGGCTTCCAGCCACGTTCTATAAGCCTCTCACCGATCTGTTTACGACTCCCAGGATTGAAAGGTGTAACAATATCTTTAAGAGGTTTATTCAGTTTACTAATACGATTAGATTCTACTCTCGCAGGAAAAATGACTTGCATTTCAACTTCAATAGCATCCAACTTAGTTTTAAGTTCAGATAAAAGCTGCAAAGCATTCCTCTGATCGAGTTTAAAACCATTGACTTCTTGTTTTGTAATAATCGCTTGTACATTGTGCTCAAGTTCAATACTCCTTTGTGAGAACCCTTTAGAGTTCAGTTCTTTAATTAAATGATCATACAGTTTAGCAGTTACTAAAGTATCTTGCACACAGTACGTAATCATCTCCTCAGTTAAACCACTATCCCAATCTTTGAAGTCTCCTTTAGGAAAACCTAAGCGAGTACCCCATGCATCTAAACTATGACCTCCTTCTAGGCTTGGAC
>Ga0247723_1001316_pt1 | contig 14732 bp, 28 predicted proteins | sample MSEWelMarce5H_FC_FD_189079 | JGI IMG/M metagenome (GOLD analysis project Ga0247723, IMG submission 189079) | Subsurface sediment microbial communities from gas well in West Virginia, United States - MSEEL Well Study Marcellus 5H_FC | ecosystem: Environmental > Terrestrial > Deep subsurface >...
CTTCCGCCAGCAGCTAGCTGAGAAGCTCTACGTTTACCAGTTGAGGTAAATCCACTTCCTGCTTTACCTTCGCCAATCCACTTTAATGCTCTCTTTGCAGCAGACTGCACTCCAGCTGGCACCTTGTAAGTTTCTGCTTCGCTTATGGTAGCTTCACGAACATTAACTAATCCTGGTGGGATAGCTGCAAATCTACAAGCGCCATCTTCTTCAATGTCTTGCTCAATTGCTGAACATTCAATATCTTCGCCCTCACCCATGTGAAATACACAGTTGCCACACTTTACACCAATCTCTAGGTTTGGATTATTCTGTGCGTTGTCATAGCCAGCATTGATTGAGCTACCCTCAGACTGGAACTTGCCAAACTCCTCTACAACCGCTAGCATTGCGTCAACAAGGGCCTTTTCGTCACCAGAAGTCTGGTCGTATAGGTCTTGGCTAAATTCTTGTAGTCTTTTCATTTGCTACCTTTCCAATATACTAGTATACCTTATCCATTAAACTCTATTGTTGTCTTCTTGTCATTCGAGTAAAAGCCATCCCCCCTAAAGGATATACCCCTTACCTCGTAAAGCCTGATAACTGGGAGCTTGCAGTCTGTACAATTGCCCATTCTGGACTCCTCCTGCATACCCCTAGTTTCGCTATAAACCTTCAAGCATTGCTTGCACTTATAGTTATAAATTGGCATCAGACCACAAATCCCTTTCATTCAAAGCTTGACATATAGCGCAACCTTTTTGCTTGCAAATTGAATCACAGTGGATGCAAGCAAAGCTACCTTCAACGTTCATCTCATAAACGTATTCATCACAGGAGCATATGTACTTAACGTTAATCTCTATATCCTCCTCCTCGTCATACATGGTGGAAGTCATGTATGACAAGGAGTTGCGGTTGGCTTTATAAAACGGGCCTTCAGGATATTCAACAGACTTTGACTTTAACTTCTTTATCTCACCCTTGATAAGAAATTCACCTAGTCTATTATATAGACTTATAAGTAGTTTTCTCAATAGCTTTATCTCCTCTGAGCCACTTGCCACAATCGTTACACTGGAAACGCTGGTAGCTAGCAGTGATAGTCCTAGAGAAGCCTCTGCGTTGCAGGCTAGTAGAGCTACAGTTGCTACATCCACCCTCTATACCATTATACAATGCCGAGTGTGGGTGGTTCTTAATCCAAGGCTTTAGTATCTCATAAAGGTCAATCAACAGGTCAACGTCCTGAATCTGATACTCTTTCATCTTAGCCCAAGACTTCTTGTCATCAGCCATACAACCAACCCAGAGGTCAAAACCTGAGTGCTGAACTTTAGCACCAACACCAAGTGTTTGAGCCACATAGTCGAGCTTGTTAGATGGGAACTTAAACTGAGACTTCACAACACGCATCAAGTCAAGCTCTTTATAAGGAGATGGTGGCAAGTAGCCGTTCTCCAAGAACTCTCGCTTGATATGCTTGCTATCAAATGCTGCTGAGTTCCAGCCCACTAGCACATCAGCTTCTTCCATAAGCTTGTGCAGTTCATCAAGCATTGCCTTCTTACCGTGGTGGTGAACGGACTTAAAGTTTACCTTTTTCTCACCGTACCACCTAGCACCAAAGCAAATCACCTCGGTTGATTCCATTAGCTGATTGATTGAAACATTCTGTTGCCATAGCCCCCAAACAAACGCTAAGTTGGGGCTTGTTTCTAAGTCAAGAAATAGTATTTTCATTATCTCCAGCCTTTCTCTAGTGTTGGCATATGTTTTGAATTTCTCAAATGGATTACCCCATGCCTGACAGCATCCATTGCGTGTTCTTTTCCTGGAATATAAAGACCCAGCTTCTTTAGCCTATCGTTGTCACACAGTGGCTTTAGCTTTGGTTCTTGATATATAATTTCTGTTGTTGGATATAGTGCCTCAAGTGCACCAATGATGTACACAGGTGAGAGGTCAGCTCCATAGATTCCTTCTCTTAAACTAAAGGATTCGCAAACAATCTTGTCAATCCTCCAGTCATCGAGAACGTCCCAGTGAAAGTCTAGGAAGCCCTTTAGCCCACCCTTGACCTGACCTACTTTTAAAATCTCTAGCTCTTGTTTATCGCTTACTTCCATAATTGTGTAACCAGTAGTACCACCTGGGTCTAGACTAAGAATTACTTGTTCCAAGATTTTCCTCCAATTCATCTAGGTATACCTGATAAGTGGTTCTGTTTTTAAGCATCTCACGCAACTGAAAGCATTGCTTAGAAAGTGGGTAGACTGAGCCGTTAAGATACTTCTCTGCGTGAAAGTTAACTGCAGCCAAGTCATATTTTACGTTGTCAAACTTAGCCTTCATGCTTTGATTATTTACTGTCATTATTCCTCCTACTTATAGAACTTTGGCTAACGCCAGTAAGCTTGGAAATCATTCCTTGTGACGTGCCCCCTTGGAGTGCCTCGGAGATGAGTTGATAATCGGTTTCGCCGTTCGACCTAGAATAAAGTACATTACGTAGTATTTCAAGAGTGCCAACATTTAAATTTCCTCCAGTCTTGGTATTTTTACCAATCATTTTACTTATTGAACTATGACTTACTTTGTTATTTACTATTGCTGATATCTGCCTACTTGAAAGCATATCATAATCAGCAAGTATTTTTATTTGCTTGTGCAGTTCATCACTATCCATTGAGTGAACATTGTCCCTCACCCAGATAGCTAGGTTTAATAATTCAGAGACCCTTATTTGCTCAGACCTGTTCATTAAACAATCACCTCAAGATAGCTCTTGCGGTTGTCAACTGTAATCTGTACACGTGCCTGAGAATGTAGCGCCTGAACCATCTCGTCAAACTCACGCTTACGCTTATTGCTAAACTTGCGGTAGGCTTCCTCATAGCGAATCTTTCCACCTCTGTCAATAACCAAAGCCTCCAGCTTATCAACATCTCTCTGCCATTCAGATGCAGAGATTGCGCTAGCCATCTTAATTAGGTTCTTGAACCAGTCCTGAGAGTAGTAGATTGCGGTGAGCATATGGCGAAGTTCGACCTGCTCCTTTTGTTCGTGCATCGCAAGAAGAATCGCACACTTCCAGACAGACAAGGCAAGTCGCTGGCGTGAAGGCTCAATAGAGTCACGCTCTGGGTGGTTATCTGCCCAGTTGCCCATCTCCCACTTGAACTGGTTAAATCTCTCTAGTGCTGGTTCGCTCAATCTGATTGGTCTTGGACTTGGCTCACCCTTCTTCTGCCAGAATACAACAGCATTGTAAATTCCCTTCACAAGGTTATCCATTACAGAATCCTTGACGATAACTTCATACTCGTCTGCCTGCTGAATGTCCTCAAGCTCTTTGCTTCTGTCTGGAGTTTCCGCAGTCACGTAAATAAATCGTGCCAAGAATCCAGAACGGAAGTACTCAGTAGTTAAAACATCTGCCACCTTGCTTGTGATACCCATCAAGAACATCACGAAGTTAGTTGTTGCTCTTTCAGTTTGAGACTTGCCCTTACCAGAACGGATAACCACTGGCACGTGTCCATCGTAAAGCTCAGTAAATCTTTCTGCAGCTGAGGCCATGTAGGTCTTGTTGATAAAGTCCTTGAACATACCCTGTACTTCATCCCTGTGCAGTAGGCTAGTCTTGCCGTCACGCTCTGCAAGAATTGCAGTCACACCTTCAGGAGTTGCATCAGAACCAATGTCAATCTGGTAGCCAGAGTATTTCTCAAACTCACGAATCATCCTAAGCATTAGGTTTCTGCTGGTTGACTTACGAGTTAGGGTTGTCTCACCAAGCACCATAAACCACAGGTTCAGACCCATCTTGCCGTACTTGGGTATGGCGTAACCTATATCGGAGAAGGCTGATGATAGCACAGTAAAGGCGCTCGCAATATGGTACTGCTGGGCGGCATCGGTCTTGGACTTAGCCCAATCCATGTAGTCATCAATAAAAGTTCTACGACTGTCAACAACATATTGCTCATCTTCGGTTAAAAACTTTGCATCCTCTTTTACAATAGCACTTGAGACAACAATCGGTTCTACTGGCTGATATTCTACTACAGAACCCTGCTGGTAAGAAGAACCTGCACGCTGAACCTCACGCCATAGGTCACCGTCTGCATCACCACGCTTTGGTCTAAGAGGGGAGTGATACTTATTGCACTTTGCGTTTCTAGCAACAACGAAAACTTCCTCAGCAGTCAGTCCCTGCCTAAACAATTCAAGCTCAAGCTTCCACAACAGCTTTGACATATCTGCATTGGCTGGTGGTTGCTCCATGTACAGGCCAATAATCTCTGGATTGCTTTGTATCTTAGCCATAGTTGCCATTAGGTCAGGCCACTGTGGTGGCAATTCTTTTAGTGAAAGGTCTCTGATTGGCTCAACCTCAACATCACCATACTGTTCGTTTATTTCGGTTAAGCTATAGATTGCACCATTCGAAATAGCTGTGACTGGATAGTCTTTGCCTTCTTTGCGGTTCATGGAATTTGGCACACGAAGTAGCTTAGTGCTATTCCAGCCAGACCTATCGCAACCTTGGTGAGAGTGAGCATAGGCAATCTTCTTTGCTACCAGTGCAATCTCCTGAGGGTCGTGTTGCCCATCAAGAATCCAGTAGGTGTGCCAGCGACCTTCACTGGTTTGCACAGAAATAGATGGCTCAATCAGAAAGTTTTCTGGCTGACAACTGTCAGCATCAGCATAAACTACAGATACGGTTTTAGCGTTTTCTTTTATTCTTCTAGGTGAGCCAAACAAAATAGGTGAGAAGTAAACATCACCGTTAGCGTTGTTGGTTGAGTGAATAACCATCTGCTCTTTGTCCTGTGGGTAGTCAAAGAACTTCTGGTCAGTAAGCTCACCACTAGCTGGATGCCTAGTGACAATGGTTGCAAGACCAGTTGCCTCGCCATATATGGCATCGAAGAAATCACCTGTCTTCAATATGTATCCTCCTTATAGATAAATGAAATATTTATTTGTGTTGTCCCTCGACAAGGAATCGAACCTTGTTGCACGCACAAAGGAGGAAGGCGTGAAACACCAGTGGAGGGTAATGTGCGTTGTTTACGTGACGCACCCCACGTTGCCCATTAGTTAGACCCAGACATCGGATACAACTGGAGTTGCACCAAGCGAACCTAGCAAAGAATCTGTAGTTGCTTTATCAAAGCCAGCTACTTCATTTCTATCCTCGCCGTTCTGGTCTTTCCCCACCTTGACACGAACACCAACTGGCTTACCTAGAAGCTCGTTGTTTTCTGGGACTTCAAAGTCACCAGACTTCATGTCATAGCCAAGTGCCTTAAAGAAGCTCTGAGTCTTCCAGAAGTCACCTGCCACGTAGAGTGCAATGTAAGCAAACACTCTACGGTTTTCGTACTGCCCATTCGAAATCCTAAACTGAACATTCAGTCTTGGCTTTCCCTCGTTAGGACCTGAACGCACCTGCTCTTGCTTTACATCAAAGATGGTTGCGTTATATGAACCAGCTGGAATAGCTGACATCGGTGCACCACTTGAAGATGATGTTGCTAGTGCGTCTTCGGTAATACCTGTAATTTTAATACCACTCATTACTTAGTACCTCCTTCTTTAATTAGACCCATGATTTTTTTCATGGATGGTTGTGTTATTTTTGCTGGCAGATTGAATCTATTCTTAGTAATCAACCTGTTAGATGGCGCTACAATCAGCACCCTCTGTGGTACTCCCTCTACCTCTTCAACTGTTAGATAACCAACAATGTCAGGGATTCCTGGGAGTGTGCTCTTGAATGAACCAGGAAGCATTGCAGTTGTCTTTACTGCTCCAGTGTTTTCGTCCTTGTCATCAAGTGAGTGAGCTATGATAATCGAAGTAAATGGTGCTGAGTGCAAAGACCTGAATACATTGTTAGCCCAGTTCTTCAAGTCACCCCAGCGACCAAACTTATTGTTTTGGTTTTCTGGTTTTTCCCCAAAATACTTTTCTGCTCTGTCCATTACTACACCAATCGTGTCTATGATTACAGTCTTGTATTTATGAGGTTTAGATAGCAAGTCATCAGTCACTGCAACAAACTGCTCGTGTGTTGAGATGTTTAACACATCAACATTCTTCCAGTCTCGTGCTATGGCAGATGCCCCACCTTCGGCATCAAGCAAGAGCACAGGACCCATGCCTTCAACCTCTGCTGCAGATGCGGCTAGCCAAGTCTTACCTCTGCCAGCATCAGCAAAAATCAGTATACTCTTTGGTGCGTTTAGAGCTTCTGCTTTGTGAATAAACTTTGCAAAGCTTAGCTCTGGAAATTCGCTACTCATATTTTCTCCTTCTTCCATCCTTGTATTTGACATTCTATCACATATTTGATTCACCACAAAATTAGGTGAATCTTGGGCGTGTCGCTAAATGCCCACGTTGCACTTAAAGCACAGTGGGTGTGGTGCTATTGAGTCTGGGTGTAGCCCTTCCTCAAGTTCTTTCCATAGGTACTTTACCCTATTCCAAAGTGCTAGTGCAATTGACTCATCATAGTCTACTGAATAGACCCAGATGTCGTTCTCATAAGTTCCGTCTCTGTTTATGAACACTAGGCTAGCTCTGTCAATCTTAGTGCCTGAGTTATTTAGACCCCAAGCATAGAGTTGAACTTGACCTATGTATTTCTTTAGTGTGTTCTCGCTGTCCTCATCACTCTTGAGACCAGCAACTAAGTTCTGTAGCTTTTTTATCTTTGGTCTTGAGCTGGTCTTCCAGTCAATCAGATGATTGCGACTAGGAATAACCAAGTCAGGCCGAGAGTTAACGACACCGTAGCCATCAATATCTCCAAGCGTGATTTTATCTTCCACAACAAAATCAAAGTCGTTAGCATGAACACCATTACCAATGCTGTGCTCAATGAAAGAATGAATTGCAGTTCCAATTTTGCCTCCTAACCAATACTTAATCTCTGGCTCTGGCTCATTTAGTAAAGCCTTTGCCAAGTGCTTAGTGCAAGGGTCTGATATATTACTTGCTCCAACTTTTCTTTGCAGGTCTCTCTCAGACTTCTGTGTGAATAGACTCACAGTAAAGTCTTTGACCTCAGTATCAGTCAAGCTCATAAATCATTTCCTCCTTAGTAAAGTTTATCCCACCCCAGATGCCCCACTCCTGCCTGCTAGCAACCGCAAAGTCGTAGCACTGCTTGAGTAGTGGGCAACCAGAGCAAAGAATTTCTGCTTGCTCTTCGCTTACATTTTCTGGATTGTCAATGTAAAGATTCGGTTCTAAGATGCAAGGTATGTTTGATGGTGCTGTTTTGTTTATACCCTTCTGAAGATTGTACCATAGTTCTTGAGAATTGTCAAGTAGCAACACGCTTTCTGGAATCTCAAATACTTGATTCTTTTCTTTCTTTGGTCTTGCAACGCCACCATTTTTTACCTTGTTTCTTTGATACTTCTCCCTTGCATATTGCTTGCGACATTCCCTGCAAACTCTTGCATTGTCATAAGCACGAATGAAAGTATTTTCTTCGTTGAACTCATGCCCCTTAGAGCAATGAGAACCTCTTACTCTTTTCTTACCCCAAGGATTATGCTTCTCAGCTTCTTCCCATTGGTATTCCGTCACTTCTTGGGAGCTTCAAATGCTAGGCGAGTAATTTCTTCAGCTGCAAGTAGCACAGCGACAGGAGCTGCAGCTGTGATTAGCACACCAATCCAAGCCCTAAAGTCTGTAAGCTCACCATTCCAGAATGAAAGTGTGTGTGCAATGTTTGCCACCACAGAGATACCAGCGAAGGCAATAAGGCCTAGCATTGTTCTCCAAGTTGATTCACCTCTAGCCTTGAACACGACCAGTGAAATAGTGTAGGCTAGAATTGCGGCATCTATGAACACAGCAGGTAGCCACTGAATAACCTGTGGGATTCCAGTCCACTCTGATACATCATAGATACCAGTGAAGGATACTATGAAGGAGCTAACCATTAGCAAGCCAACCAAGATAACCGCTGTTGCTAGAACTGGAATTGCATCAGGGTTTATTCTTGTGCCATTATAATTGTTTTCAGGTTTGATTTCTTCACTCATATACTTGTGCTCCTTCTCATCATAGATAACTTTCTCTGGTTCTTGAATACTATAAAATCCGTTTACTTCATTTTGTAATTCCATATTTATCTGCGAACTCCTCCATATCTTTTTCAAGTCGAACTATTTCTTTTCTAATTGCTTCTATGCCTATGTCCAATAGTTCCAGCCTAGTCTCTAGGTCTATCTCATTTTCCATCTTTATCCTTTGTAAAATAATTTGCAATCATACCGATTATAACAGCACCTACCGACAAAGGTATTGTCCAGTAAAGCACGAAGTGATTATAGATTTGTTTCACTTGTAGGCCACTTTCCATCAACCACCAGCAAACCAATCATTGCGTAGTTAGCTAGGTCCATAAAACTATCCCGCAGTGGTTCATTCACAGCGGTCTGATTCCTATCCACTAAGTGGTTTATGCGTGCCATCTTATCGTGCATCCGCACTCGCAGTCCGTTGATTGCTCCTCCTGGGGCATCAGCAATGTTGCGTGGTCCGTAGTCCCTGTGCTTTTGTAGCAGTAGCTCAGCATTGTAATCAAAGTATCCTCGCACAACGGAGTCAAAGGATGGGTTGGGGTTTGGTGTGACTTGGCTGAGCTTTGCAAAGAAGTCGTAGTCATCAAGCATTTAGTGCCTCCTCAATCATATCAACCAGTGCGTTAGTGTTCTCGGTTAGAAATCCTGGGTCTTGCTCGTTGAAGATATCGTAAACTCTCTGCAACTTTTCCCTAGCTTCTGTATTCAGAACGTGTTCAACATAATCCTCTGGTGTCCAGCGTGGTGGGTAAAGCTCCTTGTCTCGTTTCCATTCTAGATACTTCTCTACTTCCGCAATGTCAATCATTTGTCCTCCTCTGGTGGTATTGGTGGGTAATTCTCTTTGAGCCATTCTTCATTCATCTTAGACATTCTTCTCCTTCTTTAGTGTTCTGTTCATATTTAGTTGCTTCTCAACCAAGTTGCTAAGTTGTCCCTCATCATAAGTATCTCTTGCCAGTATGTCATAGACCTTGACTAGCTTCTGCTGACCACGCCTTCTGATGCGGTCAAGCACCTGTTGGTTTAGCACATTGCTGTCGCTGTGTGAAAGCCACACAACTGTTGAGCATACATCTTGTAGTCCGTCCACGCCTTCAGCAATCGCAGGGATTACCGCAACGATATACTTTAGCTGTCCGTTCAGGAACTTCTGCTTGGCTTCCTCACGCTGTTTTTGGTTGGCCTTACCTGACCACTCGAAAGCAATCTCCGACTTCTTATTCAGCCTACGAGCCACCAGTCTGGCATACTTCTGGCTGTCTGTCAATAAGAGCATTGGCTCATCTGGATTATCCTCAATGATTTCCATCAGTGCTTTATACTTGGTGCTCACAGACTCATCATCAAAGTCCACGTTGCCCTCAGCGTTTATCACAGGTGTTGCTAGGGTAATCTGACGTAGCCTTATCCTTGCGGCAACTGGCACTTCAGCAACTAGTGGATTGTCTTTGAGCCACACAACCAAGTCCTTCTCGAACTTGTCGTATATCTTACGCTGTGATGGAGCTAGGTCTACATACCTAATCTCTTCCACAACATCTATCTCTTTGTCTGGGTAAAGCCTGACGTAAGAAGGCAGGGCACTAACAAACCTCCCAGCATCCTTCTCGCCAACTATCTCGTGCTTAGTAAACGGAGAGTATCCCATTTCACACCAGTCGTAAGCCCAAGCCCAGAATGATTTTGGTATTAGGTCAGGCCATAGCCAACGACTCACTGCCCAGAATCCCTCGAACTTATTGCCGTAAGGTGTGCCACTCATTGACAGTTTGTATCCCGCCTTCAGCTTCATAAGTGCTCGATAGGATTTGCTGTGCCTGTTCTGTGCGAAGTGGCACTCGTCCACTACAACTAGGTCTGGTTTGTAGCCTTCCCATTGCTTGCTCCTAAAGTATTCACGACCAATAAAATACCAACCCTCTTGCCCTTCGTAGAGATTACGCAGGTGCTTGAGTCCGTTCTTGCTACTGTCAATCTTGTGTAGCCCATTAGCTTGGTAGTCTGTCTGCCTTTGTATTGTATCGTGCCAACCCCAGAAGGTGTTGAGTGGACCTATGATTAGGTTAGTCTTAGTCCCAAGCCCTAAGGCTGTCTCGGTAGCCATCAAAGTCTTGCCCGTCCCCATAAGGCTGGCGTTGAGAGTCGCTCTGGTAGGCTCTGAGATAGTCTTCTCTACTGCCTTCATCTGTTTCGTATCCAGTGTCAGCTTCGGTAATTTCGCTCTCAATGGTCTCCTTTCTTATGTTGTAATAATGTAGCCAAACTAAAAACATTGCTATACTAAGTATGCCTACCAATATCCCTCCAGTGGGTCTATGTTATCCCCATTGTCAGTTAGATAGTTCTGATAAAGAATCTCTAGCCTTCGCTCTGCTTCTTGAACGCTTTGGAAATACTCACGACCAGAGGTGCGATAACCAGATAGCCAGATATCGCCACCACTATCAACGCCCAAATCAACGTTGCGACCAGTGATGTCAGAATAATAATCGGAAAGATTACTAACCAGTTCACAAACCTCATCAAAATTATCATCAGCCACGAGCCTCCTCCAATACAGTATCCTTGTAGCCCAGCTTGTATAGCTGAACCTGAATCCACATATCACCTTCAACACAGGAGAAATTCTCTCCGTCATCATCTATTGTGAATACACCATAGCCACTCAAGCCACTCTCGCCAAGCGAGTAAGCCTTGATATTGAAACTGCCATCATCATTTTTATAGAGCTTCCACTCTGGGTGTGGATTGAGCGTATCGCCGTCATCACTTAGCATAGCTTCATTGACCAGCTTCCTAGCTGTCGTTGGGTCTGATGAACCATAGGCAAATCCAATCTGCCTTGCTGTCTGACCTGACGCTAGAGCTTGCCTGACCGCTTCAATCACTGCTTCGTGTGCCTCAGCGGTTTCGTCTATCACCATTTGCTGTGCCCTCTTACGAGCGTTGGCTAGTGCCACCTTCTCGTATGCTCTGGCAACCCTAATCTGGTTGAGCACATCATCATTTTTATTAGCCTTCATACTACCTCTCATCTTAGCATACTTCTATCCAAATCACAACTGTATTTCGGTAGCGATTCCAATATAAATCTTAGCCTGTCGGATAGACTATCCCATTTGTCGAACAAGAACCCTTTCATACCATACCAAACATCATCTTCATCAAAGTAATCGTCCTTGTATCTGATAGCGAACTCCTCAGCCTTAGTGAGCCTGAAAGACTCACCATACTCGTAGCTACCACCTTCCTCACAGACATAAGGTGCTATGAACCAGAAGTCGGTTTCCTCACTTGGGTCTTTGTAGATATTCAAGTCCCAGTCTATTAGCTCCTCACCTTTGCTTCTTGGTTGGTCTAGAATTATTGGTCTAATCGCCATTATACCAGCTCCTTATCCTTGATGAGTGGGAATACATCCCATAGACATAGGTTGCTTTCGTCCCAGTCAATCTCACCTTTGTCATCTAGAACTGCCCCAGCTTCAATCGCAATCTCGTCAGGGATATTGTTGTGATACACCTCTGCTGTGGTTTCGCCGTTCTGGATAATCTCCTGCCCCATAAACCACATCCCCTCCTCAATGTATCTCAGGTCAATTCTCAGGCTAGGGAATCGCTTGCTAACTGTCAGCCAGAACTCTCTGTTTGGACCCCAAGGAGTTAGGTAGTTCAGCCCACCTTCGCTCTCGCCTTCAGTGTAGTAGATTCTAGTTTCATCATACTCTTGGCTCAAGTCCCACTTACAACCCCAGTTGTGTATCCTGAAGTCCCACCAGCGTTTGTCGTTGTTATACTCCTCAGGCATAGGCACAAGGTTGTCCATTAGAAACTTTACTGGGTGTTCTGGGTCTGTGTAATCCCTGTGTGGCTTGCTTGCCTCTGTAAATAGCTCTTGTAGTTCATCAGCGTTTCCTGTAATCCATACTTCGTTCTCGCACCAATTTGGCATAGTTATATCTCCTTATCCTGTTGTTATCTTAGATTTGATTAGGTTGAAGACTCCCTCGAAGTCCTCAGCTTCAATTAGTTTTATTAGTCTTGACTCGAACCTGTCCGTAATATCTCTTGGGTCTATGAATAACAAGTCCCCATAGCCATAGCTTCCGTCATCTGCTATCCAGTGTCCGTAGTGGTGTTTGGTTGGCATTAGTATAGCACCAGCCCATCTCCGTCTACAATACAGAAGTTCTCCTCTAGTAGTGAACTACCCTCAGCTTCAAGTGATAGCATTAGCTCCTCAACTGAGTTCATCATAACATACTCAATGAAGTCATCAAAGTCATACTCACTATCGTTTTCCTTGATAATCTCCAGATACTGTCCTAGTGTCTGCTTAGTATCCCAAGTGATTGTGAGTCGTGCGTTCAGGGTCTGTCCCACACGCTGTAATACTCCCTCTATTATATCGCTGTCCTTCATTATGCCTCCTCCTTGTTTAGTTTATCCCAGAGCAACTCTCTGGCTGTTTCATTCTCTCTTGCGTGGTCGTAGTTGGCTTCCCAAAGGTCAGTATCGGTATCGTAAACTGAGCCGTCCCAGAACATAGCGTTTAGGGTATCATCATCTATCCAAACCTTGCCGTCCTCAATCACGACAACGAAGTGGTGTTGTAGTGCCATTAGATTACCTTTCCTTTGTATAGGTCTACACCTAGTCCTTTGTTTACTACCTTGCCACATAGAGCACAAGCTCCCCATTGGAACTGATGAATATGTTTGCTTGCCATTAGTCCTCCTCCTCCTGTTCCTGTATACTCCAGTCTAAATCGTCCCAGTTGATTCCTTTGATATCCTCAACTGACTGCCAGCTATCAAATAGCCTGTTCATAACTTCATCAAGTTGCTCTGTGTCTTTGAGATTGTCGGTAGCATACCCGATTATAATCTGTCCGTTGTATCTTGGCATTAGATTACCTCCTCTAGCTCATCAGCGAACTGTGGCACGACTTGATAGAATCCGCTGTTCGGGTCATCTGTGCGTGGTGTTTCACATATGTCAATGAACCTTAGTCCACAAGAATCACGATACCACTTGGATATGGTGTCGAACATCTCATCAGGCGTGTGTGTGTCTGTGGTAATGAGTGGGTCGTATCCGTATCCCCTCATTTTGTCCACCTCCTCAGTATCCATTAGGATATAGATTTTGTGGCAGGTATCCCAAGCGATACCCTCTGCTGTTGCTAGTGCGTTGCGAATCTCATCTGCTTTTGGTATCATTACTGCTCAACCTCCAATGTGTTTAGAATATCGTCATCTGAAAACTGCTTGCGAATCGTGTCTAGAAAATCCTCCTTGAAAATCCTAATCAGTTGCTCATCAGTTGCTTCGGTGTATATGTCCCGATACTGTTCCTCATCAAAGTATAGGGTTAGTGAGATACCTATCATACGATTGCCTCCTCTAGTTCTTGCTGATAGTATTCATACGCTGGTAAACTGGCAACCCACTCTAAAGCCTTTGGTGGCAGGTTGTCTAGCATAAGGTGAGTATCCTCTGTTGTGAACCACTCGTCAAAATATAGGTCGCTTAGTTCCTCTAAATTGAACTTTTCTATACTCCAGTTGATATCCTCATCTGTGTAGTAGTAGTTCTCATAGTCATCATCATTAGTATTCCAATCACCACTACTGTCAAGCCATAGCTGTCTGGCATACACTCGTGGCTCGTCATCATAGCCAACTTCGTAGCATAGGTGTAGGTCGTATACCTTAGTTGTCTTTGGCTCTATCACTTGTTTGCCTCCCTTACAATCGTGCTTCTGAATATGTCTAGTTCGTGTGCCTCTGCCTTGTGCTTCTGAGCCACATCTCCTTCGGGATTCTTTGAGTAGTGGTAAGCTCTGTAATGCTTGTCCCTCAATAGGCATAGTGCCTTGTTGATAATCTGTGCTTCTTTGGGTGTGATTGCTACCTGTCCCATTATGCCCTCCTTAGTCTTGGCTGTGCCAGTGCGATAAAGGTGTTGCTAGGCTCTGTGAATACAATTGGGTCTCTGAACCCACCGACCCTCATAGTCCAGTCTGAGTTGCGTCTGGCAGGTGTCAGGTTAGCCTGTGCTGGTGTGAGTAGCTTATTGACACGCTCAATCAGCTTCAAGTTCATACTGATAGGCTCTTGCTGTTTGGATTCGACCAGTTGAGCCTTCAAGATAACTGAATCTAGGTCAATCGGTGTCTTGTCCGACAGGTCAGCAAGCAACATCAGGCTACCGCTATTGGTTTGGATAACATCAGCGTTGATATGGAATCCGCTGGTCAGCTTGGCATTATCCTTGATGAACTTGACGGCTTGCCTATCGAGATAGGCTGTGCGTTCCTCCTGTGGCTCATCTAGTTCATACCTTGCTTTGGCAAGAACATACCTGTCCGTAGCGTAAGCTGTCAGGCTAGTGCCCTTGAACTCCAGTCGGATATACCTAAGCTTATCCATATCTTTGTCGGTCAGGTCAATCATACTGGCAACTGATAAAGCTATCTCTGTTGAAATTGGTGCTGTCATATTATCTCCTTTGTTATGTTATGTTGGTGTATAGTATATTTACATTATAGTATATTTTTTTAGAAAAAATATAGTATATGGTCATATAGTATATTGGTATTATAGCATACTTTCTTTACATATTCA
>Ga0247723_1001317_pt1 | contig 14730 bp, 27 predicted proteins | sample MSEWelMarce5H_FC_FD_189079 | JGI IMG/M metagenome (GOLD analysis project Ga0247723, IMG submission 189079) | Subsurface sediment microbial communities from gas well in West Virginia, United States - MSEEL Well Study Marcellus 5H_FC | ecosystem: Environmental > Terrestrial > Deep subsurface >...
GACTCAGGTTCAGACGTAGACGTAGGCGCAATGATTGACCACTTAGCGGCTATTGATGCGGCATCCAACATGGAAGAACTGAAGAATGTCTACACTGCTGCTTACTCTGCTTGCGGCTCTGATAAGGGCTGGCAAAAGAAAGTGATTGATGCCAAGGAAAAGCGTAAAGGGGCATTGAAATGACTTATCACACATTTGAATCAGTAAAGCAAGATGCAAAGCGTACTGCTGATAAAAAAAATCCAATTTACTCAGAAATGAGTTTGCGCGATTATTTTGCGGCAAAGGCTATGCAATGTATGTATGCAAGCGGTTCTTTCCCAACAGGAATTATGTTGGATACAGCAAAAGAAGCCTATGAAATGGCAGACGCAATGTTGAAAGCGAGGGAAGCATGACTGACATCGTACAAGGCTCTCCAGAATGGCATCAACAAAGACTGGGGAAGGCTACTGCTTCTCGTATCTCTGACATTGTTGCCAAGACAAAGACAGGCTACAGCACCAGTAGAGCTAACTACATGGCACAGTTGGTCGTGGAACGCATGACTCAGACTGTTGCTGAATCCTACTCAAATGCTGCGATGGAATGGGGGGTCGAGAACGAAACCTTTGCCAGAGCCGCATACGAGGCTAAGACAGGCAATATGGTCGATCAGGTAGGTGCTATTGACCATCCTAGTATTCCTATGTCTGCCGCCTCTCCTGATGGCTTGGTGGGTGACGATGGATGCCTAGAGATCAAATGTCCAAACACTGCCACCCATATCGACACCATTCTTGGTGAAGAACCATCAAAGAAGTATTTTGACCAGATGCAGTGGCAGATGCGATGTGCAGACAGAAGTTGGTGTGATTTTGTGAGTTTTGACCCACGAATGCCTAGCCATCTTCAGTTGTTCATCAAAAGAATCGAGCGCAATGACTTGTACATTGCAGAACTCGAAAAAGAGGTTATCCAGTTTCTTGTGGAAGTGGATGACAAAGTTAAAAAACTCAATGAAATTAAGGTGTAAATATGGAACAGCGTGACAACTCAGGTGTCCTTTTTTCTAATGACAAGCGTGAAAAAGAGTCTCATCCTCATTACAAAGGAAATGTAAGAGTGAATGGTCAGGAATACTGGCTCTCAGCATGGATTAAAGAAGGCAAGAACGGCAAGTTCATGGGTTTGGCTCTCAGCCCTAAAGAAGAACAAGGCCAAGCACCACAAGCTAAGGCCAAGCCTAAAGCTGGTTTTGACGATCTGGACTCAGATTTGCCTTTTTGATGTGACTAAATGGGGAAAACGTAAGTGAGTACCCGCTAACTTAACAGGAGTGAATGATGAGTAAATTAGACGATATACATTTTGGTGGTGGCGTAAAGAAGTTCTTTGACTTGCCTATCTTTGGTCGAGTGAGAAATTCAGACCCAATTACCAGCTTTGAAGCAGCAGATTCAGCTAAAGACTTGGCCTCCAAGCACTTTGGCATCATTGTGGACTGTTTAAAGGCTCATGGTGCGCTTGGCAAAGATGGGATAGCCCAACATAGCGGCTTGGACTCAAATCAGGTTGCAAGACGTTTAAACGAGTTGTCCAATATGGACTTAATTGAGTTGACAGGACGCACAGTCAAGTCAAAATCAGGACGTAACGAACGTGAATGGAAGGTCAAGAGTGCTGAGTAACGTCATCAACATCTTGCTTGTACTTGCATTGGGAGGAGCAGTGACGCTACTAGCTGTAGTCGCCCTGCTCTTCTTCCTAGACGATTAGGCCATCAATACGTCAATGGCTTGCTGAGTACGAGCAATCCTATCGTCAATGCCATGTGTGCCACCATTGATGCGCTTGGTCAAGGTGGTCATATCGTTGGAATCGGCATACTGATTCAGCTTGTTCTTATCCCAGAACCAACCAGCACTCAAGGCAGCAAACTTAGGGTTAGAAACTTGGTCAGGGTCACCAACCAAATCAGCACCTAAAGCCTCACCACAAGCCTCATAGTTGTCCTTGCCTGTCAATTGGATAAGGCCACGACCACGATACTTAAAACCTTCACCAGAAGCCTCATCTCCATTACCCATGCGATCAGCATAGACCTTATTGGCAATCTTTTCAGGGTTGCGATGGTAAGGCTGTGCAACATCCAATGAAGGGAAGCGTTTAGGCCAGACTTTAGTCAAACCTTCAGCAGAGTAGTTCAGGTTTTCCTTGAGGGCAGTGAATCCAGCACTCTCATGAGCGCATTGACCCAAGAAACAAGCCTGTCTCTCAGGAGTAGAAATGTCAAAACGATCAAAAGTTTCATTGATTGCATCAATCCACTCCTCTGCTTTGGCTGGTGACATCTTCAAGGCTTGCGCCAACTGTTCTGCATTCATGGGTTTCCTTTCTGGTTAAGCATTTCACGAACTTGGTTATATACCGCTATACACGCATTGAGTTTTCTCACTGTGGTGTCTGCTTCGTCTCCGATGGCGAGAATAGCTTTAGCAACTTCTGGCTGAATCTCGGCTGTTCCTCCGTCAGATCGCTCGGTAATGGGGGCATCTGTGGAGGTTTGTATGGGGCAGATGGGGGCTTTGACAGGAATCCGCAGCTTGAGAGCGCCAGAGTCGATGTCAGTATTACGCTTTTGAGATAAAACTTTTGCATTTTGTTCAGCTTTCACCAATTGAGTTGCTTGAGTCTGGACAGCAGTTACCAGTGCTTGTTCCTTCTGCCTAGCCTCATCGTTTAAACGAGCTATCTCAGCCTGTTGCTTCAAATACTCGTCAATTCCACCCTTGTAGTAACCAAAGCCAAATGATGCCGCTAACGACAACAAGAAGCCAATCCAAACAGCAGGGTTAAATAGACTCATTCCTTGGCTTCCAACTTAGGCTCAGGGTCATTGTCAGTGGCTTCAGCCTTGGCAGTAGCAGTAGCCACAGCAGAGACGGCTTTACGACCAGCAACACCACCCAAGACACCAGTGCAAAGCAACATGATGTCGTTCAGCATCTTGGTGTAAACCTTGTCAATGGGAGCCATGCCAACCATAGGCTGAGTCACAAAGGTCACAGAGTAGATGAAGCTGAAGCACGAACCAATCAGAATCAGTGCAATCACCACAATGACAAAAGCCCACACACGAGCCTCAATCTCCTCTGGTGACAGTCTTGTATTAGGTTTGTATCCAATGGTTGCCATTATTTGCTCTCCTTTTCTGGTTTAACAAGTTGATCTGGGCAAGTGCCTGTCGCAGTACAAATAGGTGGTTTGCACTCAGCAAGTTCCCAATTGATAGGGTCTTGGCACTTGTAGCGGTATCTGTCTTCACAACCAGCCAATAAACCGCAAAGTATGCCAACACAAATGGTCAGCATAACTAGTGAAAATTCATGTCTTGTCATTTTTACGTTTCTCCTGTTCAATTTGTCTTCTCAACTTCTCAACCTTCTCAACTTGTTGTTTGACCTCATTTTTGGCCTCCAATATGTCAAGATAAAGCATCGCACCAAGAGGTAGCAAAAAGGCAACCAAGACACAAGCAGCTATCCATCCCATTATGCTTTCCCCCAACGACTCACGAGGAGAAGCCACAACCACAGGTAGAGGAGGAATATAGTAGTCGCCGCTAGGTACGCTAGTTTTAGCTGGAAGTTTCTTTCTTCCTCCTTGCGTTGCCATACTTCTTGCCTCTTCTTAGCCTCTTGTTTCAGCCTTGCTTGATCTTGTTCCTCCTGAATGACCTCTTTCATGTCAAAAACTGAACTGTACAAAGCGCCCATTTCAGGTGGACTCTGGTAGACCATTGTTTCCCTGATCTGGACAACAAGCCTGTCCATCTCTTGTTGGGCCATCACTCTTTTGAGTGCCGCCTCCATGTGGTTTTGATCTGGGTCGTAGACTGTTCTAGACTTTTCTTCTTCTTCTCGTATGTGTGTTGCCAGTTGTTCTTGAAGTTTGAAGAACTCAGTGAGGTTTTTAACGATGTCAACTTTGACTTGAGTTTCGTCAACAGCGACATAAGCTGACTTCTTAGCCTTGGCAACAGGTTTGACAGGTTTAGGCTTAGGCTTGCTACCAAAGAACGCAAGAAGCTGATTCCAGAACCCATGAACCTCTTTGCCAATGGCAATGACTTCATCAGCAGTAGCTTTGATCTCAACAAAAGACTCTTTAGCTTGCTTGTATAGCTCACAGCCAGCTTGGATGTTTTTGACCAAGCCAGCCGCAAGAAGACAAATACTGATTGGGTCAATTTTGTGTCCTTATTGAGCTTCAAGTGCTTTAAGGGCATCTTCAATTTCTTGAAGTCGTACATTGTCATCCGTTGGCAAAGGAGGTTGCACTTCGCTTGGCATCTCAGGACTCTCTGTTTGCAACATAGGGCCAGCCCTTACCGCCATGATTGATGCACCTTTGGTTAGCGTACCCAAAGCATTCAGCGCCTTTTTAGACGTTGTTTTTGGAGTGGCAAGGTCTACCATTGCTTTTCTGTAATCTGGGTTAAAAATTACATCAGCAAAGTTTTTTGGATTTGCAACAACACTCTGCAACCAAGGAACAACCTCTTTCAAGCCAAGACGCATGGGAGCAGTACCACCAGCAGCGCCAGTCAAAGCATAAACATCTGCGCCACTCAGTCCAGCAGCGCCACCAGACGATTCACTAGCCAATGTTTTTCGCATCCAATTCATAGCCAATCTTGCTTCTGCTGCATCTTTTGGATTTGGAAACAAATCAGCAAATTCACCAGATTTTTTGTCTAACTCTAAAAGAGCAGACTTAATATTGAAAGTTGGGTCTGTAGATGCACCACCTTTGACTTGAGCAGAAGTTAAAACATCATCAAACTTTGATCTGCGAATTGAGTTTAAAACCTCAGTCACTTGAGCATTAGGATTCTTAGCCATAACATCAATCAAAAATTGACGTTGAGACAAAGGAAGGTCTTTGAGTTTTGCAATAACCTCTTCAGGAACCAAATCTGTAACTCGCTCTTTGTCAAATGCTTTTGTCAGAGGTCTATCTGCAAACTCTTCAATTCGTGCTAAGTTTTCTTTAAACTTATCTCTAGCTATTTTTAATTTATCAGCACCGGGTACGCCTTGTTGAATTGCATCATCAAGGGCTTGTCTATAGCCATTAAGAACCGTTTTTGCAACTCCTTTAGCTTGTCCGGGAGCAACTCCTTCAAATATATTGCCAGCACCAAAGTCAGCTTTTCCTGAATAAGATGCCTCACCCCATGCAGAAAGATTTTTTTGCAGTCTATCAATGGATATTGGCTGAATAGTCTTTTGATTAGTTTGGTTGTCAACAATAGTGTATTCATCAATTATGTTTTGCAAATTATTTCTTAAACCAGCTAAAGATGGTGTTTCTGCTGGAAGGGTTTGAAGAACAGAATCTACAGAAGACACAAGTTTTGATGTATCAACCATGCCACCTGATTTTTTTGCATCACCAAAATATTTTTGTGAATCAGCCCTTAACTTGCCGCTTAATGACTTTCCATAATTATTAAAAGAACTAAGAACAGCTTGAGTTGTTTCAGTTGGTGTCAATGTCTTTCCACTTGCCTTGTTGAACAAGTTAGTGACAAAAGATTCAACATCATAGGCTTGTGCTTGTCTAAACTCGATTGGCTTTTGACCAGCAGAAGGAGTGCGCTCAACAGATGCTTCTGTAGCAAGTTGCTCTCTACTTAATCCAAGTTCTCCCGGAGTTAAACGACCAACCCTAGCCAACTCACTTGCTTCTGCAACAGGAGGAAATTGGCCTTCAGGAGCCGTAATTGCCTTTCTTGCCTGAGTAACGCCACCTTTTATTGCATATGGTGTTGATTGGATTGCAAGTTGAGCAAATGGGCTTTCAGGAGCAACAGTTTGAGCAAGCAATCCTGTTCCACCAGCAACACCAAACTCACCAACAACACCAAGAGGAGTACGGCTAAATAAACCCGGCAATCCAGCAGCAGTCAGAGCAGCAGCAGGAGCGCCAGCTTGACCAAACTCATATGCTCCTCTATAACCTTGTATAGATTGAAGATTTATTCCAGTCAGATTTTTAATTGCTTGTGATATGCCTGTACCTGAAAAAGCATTTGGGTCATTACTTTTCTTGAGGTAGTCATACAAAGTTCCATAGCCACCAACAATGTCAACAATACCTTTAGCAGAACCTTTTAACAAGGACTCAGTAAATTTTTTAAACTCATCGTATGATGTTCCTTCTGGCTCTAAAACACTTCCACTAGAAGTAGTTACGCCACGCTTTTGAAGTTCTGCTTCAATTTCAGCTAATGTTGCCATGAATATTCCTCAGTTTTATTTGCTTTGCAAACGTGCTTTTTCATCCAATAACTCTTGTCTTGTCATCTGGCTAACTGGTTTATTTATACCATCGCCAACATTAAAAATTGGAATTTTTGGAAGGAATCCCTTCAATGACTTTTTATCACGAGCATAATCTTCAAGTCTGGTTGTTTCTGTAACAATATCAGTGTTCTTTTTAACCATGAAATCAATGAGTTGTCTTCGTGCTTGTGCATTTGTCTCCAATTGAGGAACTAAACCAAGAATAAATTTGCGATCTTCGTTAGAAAATCCAGAACCAAGTTTTCCACCAAGAGTAGCAAGAACTAAATCTCCAGAGATTTTTTGATAGTTTTGTGAGTTTGCAAGAACACCTGCATCTTTTTCGCTAATAAGACCAACTGTAGCCAAAATATTAGCCGCACCAACACGACCAGTTGCAAATGAACCACTTATCAGGCCTTTTTCATCTAACTTAGATAATCCTTGTAAAGTTGTTAATGCAGATATTGAGTTCTCCCTTAAAGTCATTGCATTCTTAACTCTTTCAGCATCAGCTTTGCCAAGGTCTTTAGAGAATTCAGATTCTTGTTGTGAAGATGAAGATGCACTAACTTTCGCAGTTGTTCTATCAACACCGCCAGTGTAAGGAACACGAACTTGCTTGCCGTTGGCATCTTGTTGATAAGTAAACTGTTGGTCATTGTTTACATCAAGATAAACGGCGTAAGGAGTTCCTACTGCAACACCAATTTCCTTAATGTTTGCTGGAGTTTCTTTTGTTGGTTTTTCAATGAGTTCCAAATCTGCAACATTTTGAGACGTTCTGTATGCTGCCAAACTAGCAGGAGTGTATTTACCTGAACGTACAAGTTGTTCAAATGGGTCAGCACCTTGTTTTTCTCTTGTTCTTTGTGCAATAAGAGCATATTCAGAGGCCGCTTTACGTCCAGCATCGGCAATAGCAATAGCAAATTGTTGGTCACCCATTTGAGCAGCAGCTTGAGCAACTCTCATGTATGACTCAGGGTTATTAGGGTCTAACTGATTAGCCAGTGCTTGACGCTGTGAAATCATCTTCAACTGTTGGTCTTCACCACCCAAAGCACCACCAATACCTTGGCCTAGTCTGTAACCAGCTTGTTGACCAAGAATACTAGCTTTTTGCAAAGGAGCAAGATTGGCACGTTGAGCAAACTGCTGTTGCATTGCAGCTTCTTGAGCAGCCCTGTATTGATCTGGAGATTGAAACAATCCTAAGATTTCTGATGTCGCCATGTCTTACCCCTTATGTTCCAAAGATTGTTTGAAGCAATTTCAATTTATCTGCATCTGAATATGCTGTTTGCTGTGGTTGTACACCAAATGCTCTGTCAATAGCACTTGTCACCAATGGACTTTGTGCAATACCACCAAGGACATCTCCAGTCAAACTGTAAGCATTGCTAGGAGCCATAGTTCTTGCCGCATTTGTAATGCCTTCACTTAACAAGCCACCAGCAGCAGCCGTACCAGCCGTAGTTCTTTCACCAATTGCAGTGCCAAGAGTCAATGGTACTTGTGCCAAATTCTCAAGTTTTGCAGATGTTTCCATAGCGGTAGCAAATGGCTGATATGCCGCAGTTTGACCAGCATAATATTTGCCTTGCAAACCAGCACCAGTATCAAACAAACCAGCACCAAACTGAAGACGCTGTTGAGCCGCTTGGTCAGCTTCAGCCGCAAGAACCAAATCTTGTTGAGCCAAAGCGTTGTAGTAAGCCGCAAGTTCAGGACTTGTAGCCATCAAGTTCCCACCTTGAGCCGTAGTAGCACCACCACGACCTTGTTGGAACAACTTGTTCTGCAACTCAGCCAATTGAGTTTGTCGGCTAGGAGTAATCAATGCCTGTTGTTTAGAGATGTAGTCAGCAGCAGCTTGTTCAGGAGACTTGGCAAGATAACCTTGACCAAGGCTAAACAGGCTCTGTGCTGCACCAGTCAAAGGCTGATAAGCTGCTCTTGCACCCTCAATATCAGTCATTCCTTGACCAGCAATTGTTCTCAGACGATCTTGATAGCCAGTAATTTCAGCAGTTGGCGTATAACCAGCAGTGACTAGATTGCCTTGTGCATCATATCCAAAGTTAGATGAGCCAAAGCGTGTAGTTACTCCAACAGGACGAAACTTATTGGCTTCAGCAGCAATACGAGCAGCTTCAATTGTGGCATCTGCTTGGGTTTGAGCAGCTTGTCTTTGTTGTTCAGCAGTTGTCTTAGCGGCATAACCACTGAGCAATGCCTGAACACCAGCAGAACCAAGTTGACCTAAAGTGCTTTCACTCAAACCAGTCAGTTGAGATGCCTTAGTCAATACATCACCAATTAGACCTTTGGAGGCAACATCACTAGCAACCTGAGTTGCCGCAGAAACTCCTGCTGGAGAAGTCAAATATTGAGCCGCAGTCGAGCCAAGAGTAGAAGCAGCTACAGCTTGTGTGCCACCAGCACCAGCACCAACTGGCAATGCACTACCCATTAAGCCATTTGCAACACCCTCTGTCGCAGCAGGAGCAGCCGCAGAAGTTGCACCACCACCACTAAACAATCCGCTGTCAAATGCAGTTGGAGATACAGCAGCAACCGTACCGCCAGTTATGCCTCCAATTGCCGCATTCTTTAAGATGTCTGCGGGTTTATCTCCAGCAACAGCACTTGCCGCACCACTTAGAGCAGCCGCACCAGCCGCAGCAGTCACTACAGCACTAGCGCCAGCAGGAACAAGTGCAGAACCAATCATCGGAATGAGTGGCGGGTAAAGAATAGCCGCAACTGTCGCTATGGGCTTAATGTTCTTCTTTACCCATTTACCAAGTTTCTTCAGTCCCATATCATGCTCCTAATTCGCCAGAGGCCATCATTTCTTTAACAATTTCTCGTGTGGTAATAAAGAGGCCAATAAGTTGATAGTCAATTTCACCAGAAAAGTCTGCTTCTTCAGCTAAATCATTATCAACAACAGCTTGCAAGAACTGAGGATACAAAGACTTGTCTTTTAAAGCGGACTCAGCCATTTCACCCAGTTGCATCAACATATTTGGGTCAAGACCTTCTTCTTTAATTGACTCAATCAAGTCACGTTTGATTTGTTCAGCTTCTTGTGGTGTTGCCATTGTTATTCTCCTTAAATAGTGCCGTTAGCAATCACGTTGCCCAACACAGTGAAATTACCACTAGCATCAATTTTTGCAACAGCAGTAGATGAGTTATAGATATACAAGACGTTAGATGTCTCTACAAACGAGAAGTTCGTAAAAGTGCCATCAGCCTTGGTTGCAATTGCAGTCTGAATGTTTGTAAATTCAGTGTCAATCTCAGCACCCTTGACAACCTTGCCAGCATTGCCAGAGGCCAAAGCATCTTTAGCCGCAAAATTCGTGGTTTTTGTGTAATTACTCACTGTATCTCCTTAAACCGTTTTGCCATCTTTGGCTTGAATTTCAATCTTTTGAATGCTGATTGGCGAACCATTTATCTGCACTTCATATCCAGTCTGCACAACATTACCAAATCCTGATGCTTGAGCAACCAACGTACTCAATTGAATACCAGAAGAATAATAAGCAACAGGAACACCATTGTCGCCATACTCAGCCCTTCCATACTCAGCAACAGTAGTCACAGGAATGTTAAGTGTTGCCGAATAATATTGACCAGAGAAGTCGTAACCCCACTTGATGATGAAGCCTTGGTTAGAACCACCAATGACAACTACTGAAATCCGCTTAACAACAGATGTAACCTCTGTCTCATTCAGGTTTGCATAGTTGGTGAAATACTGCATACGGTATGTCGTAGCATGGTCTAGATAAGTACCATACTTGCCAACATAACCACTCTTGCCAATCAGTAAATCACCATTACGGCGTGAATAGAAACTGGTAGGCTCAATCGAATCCCAAGTTGTTACCCTTGATGAACCATCCTGTAACTGTGCCTTTGTATCAAATACATAGGTCATCTTAGTAACAGGCAAATTTAACAAATAGAAGCCATTAGATTCTGAGTAAACAGCCTTGATGTTTGCCAATACTTCAGAACTCACATTGGTCATCAAGTCATTACGCACGTTCTTTGACAAGTCTCGCAAAGGTGCAGACTTCTCTTGAATAGTACGCAACAGACTACGCACACCACTGTTTGACAAGAAAATAATGTCAGTTCCAGTAGTAGCAATTGAATCTCTAGACAAGCATCCAATCTCTGCGATGGTGTCAGCCAAGGACATAGTGGATGGCGTTGTTGCACCTTGATAAACCAAGATTTGACGCTTGCCAAAGACAAAGAAGTAATTGTTATGAGCAGCTAAACCCATAATCTGATCTGCACCGTTAGGCCACACTCTAGACACATCTAAAGTGCCTGAAGTGCCACCAGTCCATACATGACCAGCCAACAAGTCAGAGAATGTGATAGTTACATTGTCGCTAGATGTCTCAGCAACCCACAATCGACCAAACGCAGAAACAGCAATGTTTCCAAGTGGCACAGTACCAGCATAGCCAGTCTTCTCTGAAACTCTGCGATATGTTGTGGTGCTAACAGCAGGGTCATAGATCAAAGGCGTATGACCAAGCTGGAAGAAGTAAGTGATGCCATTCAATGATGCACACTGCCAGTTACTAGCTGTGATGGTAGGAGCAGTACCCCCTCCCCCATAGGTCAACTCGACAACAGCATTGGAACTATCCAACTTGAACAGTTTGTTGTTGCCAGCAAAGAGGACAGTCAAAGTACCATCAACTTGGACTAACTCATGGATGACACCAATGTTGTTTGCGCCAAGATTGCCTGAAGATGAGTTAACTCTTGACCAACCCTTGCGTGAACCAACACGACCATATTGGTCAATCACGCAGTTAGTGGCAATTGCAGCAAACCCAGACACCAAATCTAATGGCGAGTCTTGGGTATTCAGCCCATAAAAGCCGGGGGCTGAGATGCCATAAGTTATCAGTGGCTTGCTCATATAGCAATGAATTCCTGATTTTCAGGGTAACGAGTGCCTTCCAATGCAATGTAGTCAGACAGCATAGACTTGTACAACAAGAATGCTTCAGAGGAACTCAAACCACCGTCTTCACCACGTTCAACCAAAGCACGAGAATAAGCATTCTGGACAACCAAAACATCAGGAACAAGCACAACAGTCTGGTCTGATGACAATGTAGCTTGTGGCACTGCCAAGCTAAATGGGATTGTGTAAACGCCATCAGGACGAGGATAAAGCGTTACTTTGGTGTCATAGCTACCATTCACACCATCAAAGGCATATTCTGAAGGAATGCCACTGACAGGAGTAGAAAAATTCTGTTTACGGTTCATTGACGCAAAGTCAATGTTTTTCATGCCGATATTGCTAGTTGTGTTCAGAACGTCAATAACTTGAAACTTCTGACCAGAACCAGTCAAGGCATAGGAGTAAGTACCAGCCGATGTGGTAATTGTAATTGTTGTACCCAAGACATTCCATGCAAAAGCATCTTCAATCTGACGCTTTGCATCATTGACAAACTTTCCAATCAAAGTGGAATAGCTTGTTGCAGTAACGGTTGCTACAGTTGGTTCACGCAACCGAATTAAGACATCGTTTACAAGTTCTAAGTATGTCATCTGCTTTTAGCCTTTGCTTTGTTCCTTGCGGATATAGCTTGAGCTTTTGCCTTTGCGTCAGCTTTGGAGTTAGCACCCCAAGCCTTTAGCGAAAGAAGCAGTCTTGTTGGTTCACCTTTCTTGTCGTATTCAGGGCCATCATTGCCACTCATACGAGCCAAGAAACTTGCTCTGCGAGGGTTATCCCCCGACTTTACTGGTGCTTTGAGATTACCACCAGTTTCTGCATTATAAGAGGCTCTCCCCTTGGCATTCAAGCCGCCACGAGGATTTTGACCAGCTTTTGTTTGCCAAGTGGGAGATTTCATTTTTAACGCCGTTTTAGGAATTTACTTGCCAATCCACCAACTACTTTGCCAACAGGCTTATTGGCTTGTGATGCAACAGCTTTTTGCAATGCGGGTTGTTTTTCAACAGCAGTTTTGACATTAGCAGCCATTGACTTTACTGAAGACCGAAGGTTGCCCAGAGGTGCTTTACTAGGAGCTTGTGCAACAGCACCGCCTAAAGCTGGTTGAATTTGCTTAGAAGCAGCAACAGCACCACCAAGCGCAGGAGCCATCTTTTTTGGAGCAGCAGCAGCCACAGCACCCGCCATTGCAGGAGCCATCTTCTTAGATGAAGCTACTGCGCCACCACGAACCAATTTTTTCAACATTCCCATGTCTATCCCCAGTTAAACTTACACAAACTTACTTAGCCTTTTTAGGCTTCTTTGCAGTCTTAGCCGCCTGCTTGAAGTCAGCGGCTGTAGGTGCGGCTTTAGACCCCACCTTGTTCATCTTCTCGCCAGAACCAGCCTTGATACGAGCTTGTTTGGCGTGAATGTTGGCGTAGAGTCCTTGTTTCATTTCATCTTCTTCTTGGGTTTGGCCTTACCAGCCTCACTCAAAGCAATGGCAATAGCCTGTTTTTGGCTCTTAACCACAGGGCCACCCTTGCCAGAGTGCAAAGTACCTTCCTTGTACTCACCCATGACCTTCTTCACTTTTTTAGCAGATTTAGTCATTTTCATAGGGTTTCTCCTTAGTACATGATTTTGGCGGTGATAGTGCCAGTAACATAAACGGTGCAATTGGCTCGCAAATACTTGGGTGCATTTTGGATAGTGATGATGCCATTAGCAGTCAAAGCAGTGCCAATGGTTGACCAGTTAGTACCGTCAAGGCTACCTTGCAAGGCAACAGTAGCTGATGTGATGCCTGAAACTTGCAAGAATGCTGGTTGACCAGTATCTACTTGAACTGCTGTAGATGCGCCAGTTGCGCCAACTCCATTCAGGAGTGTGATGGGTGCGGTTAAAGCTGACATTATTTACCTCGTGAAGATTTTTTCATCATGTTGGTAGCGGTACGACCACCACGCATAGGCATCGGCATAGCCTTCTTTGGCTTGCCAACAGCAATCATGACTGTTACAGGGATACCCTTTTTGGGGGTTGTTTTGGGAGATTTCGCAGATGTTTTCATGTCAATCCTTCTTTATAGAACCACCAGATTTCCAAGCATCACAGGTTCTTGCCGCAGCACAAGTGAAGTGGAACAACTCACAGAAACCTAGATCAGCGGCCTCAATAAACTGCTGGTCATAGTCAAGTTCATTCTCAGAATCCTTGCCTTTTTCCAAGCCACCCTTGATGCACTCCATCATCTTCGGAGTCTGGATAAAAGCCGCACAGTTGCCACAAAGCATCGTTTTGACGGTATCTGTGGGTGCGTTATACATCTTGGCTTTGGTCAGCCAAAATGCAGTATTTGTCTCGTCTGGATTGGGTGGGCCATAACCAAACTTCTTGAAAGCATTGTTGCGGTTCTTAAGATTCAACTCCACATCCTGAGTAGGAAGTGGACAAACCTGACCTGATAACAAGCCCTCTTTCATTTGAACACCCTGTCAGCCACAAAGGTAATCAGGCCACCGACAGCAGAGGCGACCATCATGCCACCCCAAAAGCCGCCTTTACCCTTGTTTGCCAGTTCAAGCAAGGCTTTAACGTCATAACTCAAAGAATGAACCTCTTTTTGTAGAGCATCCACTTGAGCCTCTAACTTACCAAAATCTCGTGCATCAATGTCAGACATTTACAACCTTTCGGGGTCTTCCCATTTTTTTGATTGTTGGAATGACAGGCGCACGAAAGGCGGTATCTGTACGAACAGGATTATCAGATTCTATGGTTACTTCTGGCTCATCTATCCTCACATAACCTTGATGACCCTTCATGGAGTCAATGTCATGTTGCAAGGTGAAAGTCACGGTATTACCTGACTGGAGACAACGAAAAGTAGCCATAAAACCTTTCAAAGAGAAAGGGGGGACTAGCCCCCCTATCATTACACCATGCGAGCGATAACAATACGCAAAGTTGCTGAATCAAGATTCACGGTTGCTTCTGATTCATTCTGAATGCGGAATTTGACGGTATTGGCGGCACTGACATAGCCAGTGACAGTCAAACCAACCAAATCAACACCTAAAGATGCACCAATAACCATGTCACCCAAGGCGACACCAGCCACTGTCACATCATCTGTTTCACCAGCACCATTAACAAGTGAACCAGCGTCCAAGGTAGCTCTCACTACCCAAGTGTCACTGAAAATGCCACGGAACTGGTCATTACCACGGCGGGAAACTACTGCGGATGCGGTTGCCATTTTAATTTCTCCTAATTAAGTTAAAAAAGTCCCCCCACCACTAGGGCAGGGGGCGCAACTGCAATTAGCTAGGAACAACCAAAGCGAACATAGAAGAAGACTTAGCGGCTCCAGTAGAAGCGGCACTACGC
>Ga0247723_1001318_pt1 | contig 14724 bp, 30 predicted proteins | sample MSEWelMarce5H_FC_FD_189079 | JGI IMG/M metagenome (GOLD analysis project Ga0247723, IMG submission 189079) | Subsurface sediment microbial communities from gas well in West Virginia, United States - MSEEL Well Study Marcellus 5H_FC | ecosystem: Environmental > Terrestrial > Deep subsurface >...
ATTCAAAAGAAAATGGAATTTTATATCCAATTAGGTTATTCAGTTAAATAATAAATTTTAAACAACAACAATTATGTGGAATCTATTAAAAACAATCGACAAAAATGACATTGCAGGTTTAGTTATCATTTTAACAGCCGGTGCAATCTGTGTGAAAATTATGTACATCGTTGGCAACATTTAATCACTATGGCAATGGTTTACAAAATCACATTCAAAGATCACGCAGGATATTACACCGTGACCAAATCATTCAACAGCACGGATGAACTTGGAAAATATATCCAAAACGAATTGAATAATAATGGTGGAAAAGAAATCGGCACGGAGGAATTTGAATCCATGCAGGATATGTTAGAACAGAAATATAAAAAGAGTTTAGAAAAAAGATATGAGGGTAAAAATTAACGCAGGTGAATTGCACCGATTGGTGGCTGAGGATTTAAACAATAGAGGCATTCAGCCACCACGCAAAGACAAATGGGAATCGCACAATGTGCAAATGGCCATTTCAAGAAAATTAAATTATCCCCTAATGTGGGAATCAATTAACCGAATTTCAAAACAATTATACGATGAATCAGGAAAAACAAAATAACCCATTAGCCGAAATACAAGCAAAATTAAAGGCCCCCAAAGGTCAATTCAATTCATTTGGGAAATACCATTACAGATCAGCCGAAGATATTTTGGAGGCAGTCAAAAAGGTTGTGAATCCAATGGGGTTTGCGATTACATTGACAGATGATTTAATTTTTGCTGATGGCCGTTGGTATATCAAATCGGTTGCTGAATTAACAAATGGTAAACAAACATTTAGTTCAATAGGATTAGCACGTGAAGAAGAAACCAAAAAGGGAATGGATGGATCACAGATTACAGGGGCCGCATCGAGTTACGCAAGAAAGTATGCATTAAACGGTTTATTTGCCATCGATGATACAAAGGATTCAGATGCCACAAATGATCACGGCAAATCGCAGGAATCAAAGCCACAGGCCAAAACAGGTATGCCGGCACCATCTAAATTTGACATTGAGTTCAAAGAATTGATTTCAGATGTTAAAAGTGTGATTGCAATTGGTGAATTGAAGGGCATTTGGGAAAAATTGACCGATGAGGCAAAAGCCAACAAAGAAATACAACAATTATTCAACCACAGAAAAGCAGAATTATCAACCAAATAAATAAACAACCTATGAAAAATGAATTGATGGCCGTTGATGGCCAAATCCTAGATTTAAACAAAAAAGAAATTGCGCAAATGGCTGAATCATTCATGGCCAATGCAGATTCAATTAACACGGTAAAATTAGCCGCACAATTGGCCAAATTTCAATTGTTAGCATCCGAAATGGATAAACACATCAAAGAGCATTTATTTGTCGATTTGCGACAAAATAAGGACAGCAAATTGTCGGCATACGGTGTGGACTTTTCAGAAATGGAAGGTGGTGTAAAATATGACTATTCGGAAACCGAATCATGGTGCAAATTGCAATTTGAAATTGATCGCCTAAAAGACAAACAAAAGGATGTTGAGGCATTTTGCAAGGCATTGAAATCAAAAACAAGTATATTAGATGAGGAAACAGGTGAGTTGGCAGATTTTTACCCACCATCAAAATCATCCACAACCACAATCAAAAAAGTAATTAAATAAACAATCTAAATAAAAAATCAAATGGCACGTTTAGTTAGCATTAAAATTGACTTATCAAAAATCGACAAATCACGCATCTTTGAAAGCCAAAAAACAGGGGCAAAGTATTTGGACATTACAGGTATTTTGACAGATACACCGGATCAATACGAAAACAATGGATTCGTAAAGCAAAACACAACAAAGGAGGAACGTGAATCAGGTTTAAAATTGCCAATCATCGGAAATTTCAAATTGTTAAAAATTTTAAATGATCCGGGCGCACCTGTTTCGGCACAGCCAATCCAACGTGAAGTGAATCCAATAGAAACCGATGAATTACCATTTTAGCAATGAGAAAAATTGTAGATAGTTACACAACACGGCACGGAGAATTGAGGGCAATTTATTCCGTTGCAACAGCTAACATTAAGCACAGGGATATTGAAATTGGTGCGGTATATGAATTGGAATACCGTTTGGGAAATCAGGTTTTATTTTTGAAATCCCAATTGGATCACGTAACAGATGGGAACCGGACATTGTTTTTTAAACATCCGGATCCCGAACGCAGATTGATTGGGATTCCGATTATGTCAATTATTAGATACGTAAAAAAATGAGCATAGAAACCAAAATCAATTTAGTATTTTATTGGGCCATTGCACAGATGTTTTTCACGGTATTAGGTGCATTAATCAGTATGTATAATGAAAACAAAAACAAATAAAACAAATGAATTGGGGTACACGTTCAATCAGGTTTGGGCGCATATCGCACAGGAATTAGAAAATAATTTAGAAAAATTAAATAAAATTCAACCTAAAAAACAAAAATATGGTAACGTTTCAGCAATATCATCAGGCCAATCCGCATCTTTATGAGTTGTATAAGGCCATCGCAATGCAGTTGATTCAGCAGAATCGCAAGGTAATTGGATCAGGATACATATTCCAAAAAATGCGTTTTGAATTTCAGTTCACAACCAATGGTGATCCGTTCAAAATCAACAACAATTTTGCACCGATGTATGCACGTAAATTTGTATTAGAACATCCCCAATTTGGTCACCTGTTTAAATTTAAGCAGTTGAAAGGTAGTTTATTAATGTCATAATATTATATTTGTGATGTAATCAGCGGAAAGGGTAGGAGTTTTCCGGTGATTAATTGGGTTTAAGAACCACAAAGCCTGTTTGCACTCCTACGCATTCAGGCTTTATTTTTTTAACACCGTAATGGACAAAGAGGCATTTTATTTTCCGCATTTCTGTAATGCGAGGCATGACCGTAAAATCCGCAGGTTGCGCAGAGAATTAGGAGTTGAAGGATATGGCATTTATTTCATGCTATTAGAAACACTAAGAGAGCAACAGGATTTGATGTACCCAATGGATGATTTGGATTTATTATCAGATGAATTTGGGGTATCTGAGGCAAAGATTAGAACAACGATTTGCAATTATGAATTGTTTGAAGTTGACATGGATCAAAAATTCTTTTCACCAAAAATGTTGGTTTATTTAGAGCCATATTTCCGAATGAAGGAACAACGCAAAATGGCCGGCAAAGCATCAGCAGAAAAGCGAATTTCAACGACCGTTCAACGACCGTTCAACAAAGGAAAGGAAAGTAAAGGAAATGAAATAAAAGAAAATGAAAGTAAAGTAAATGAAATTGTGTTTAGTGACCTATTGTCACCACACGTTCAAACACTTGGATCAGAATTTGAAAATTTCAAATCTTATTGGACTGAGAAAAACGCAAAAGGCAAAGAAAGATGGCAATCCGAAAAATTCTTTGATATTAGCAGACGAATCAGCACATGGATGGCAAACAAGAATAAATTTAACAGCAACAACAATGGAAATTCAACCGGTGAAAAACTTGGAACAAGTGCGGCAAGACTTGAAGCCCTCCGAAATTGGTAAAGGAACAGCCAATTTGATTATTAAGGCACAAAGCACAGGAAACATCCGTACACGGCCCGAAAATGATTTGAAACAGGTATTGCGCATGGCAATGCTTATGGTTGGCCTACGTGGGGCAAATATGCCAACAGATGAGGAAAAATTTGTATTGCTTGCATTTATAAAATCTAATTATGGAAACCAAACACCTGAGGAAATAGCCATTGCATTTGAAATGGCAGTTGCAGGGAAATTGAATACTGATTGCAAATGTTATGAGAATTTTTCGTGTGAATATTTTGGCCGGATAATGAATGCATACATTGAATATGCAAGGCAGGAAACAAAGAATGTAAAAAAGCCGGAACCCGAAATTGTTAAACCGGTTCCAACGGATGATGAATTGAAGTTGTTGGCAATCGCAAATGTAAATTCATACGTTAAACGAATTAAATTGGCAGATCAAACAGGACAAAAATTTGAATGGACAGCCGGGGGATTAGCATACCTGTATGATTTTTTAGTCAAATTTGAAATTTGGCAATGCCCTGAATCAGATCGGGTTGAAATATCAAAACGATTACGGCCCAAATACAATGACTTTGAATTGTGGAAATCAGGATGCAAAGCGGAGGCATACAAATTGTTTTGCCATCAATTAGCCGATATGGATATGACATTAGATGAAAACGGACAAATAAATTAAACTTATGAAAGCACAGGAAACAGAATTTGGCACATTGGTGCTGAAAGGATTAGAAAAAAAAGGAATGAGCCGGCAGGATTTAGCCGATGAAATCAACACAACACATTCATCTGTTTGTAATTGGATAGCAGGGAAAATGGTTCCGAATATGATAACAGGATTGAGAGTGTGTAAAATGTTGGACATTGATGCAAATCAGATAATTCAGTAAATATGGGCAAACTAATAATTAAAAATAAAACTGAAATAAATGATTTGATTGTAATTGATATAATTAAAGAAGTCATTATGATGGGCAGGATTTCAAATAATGACAAGCAATTTTGTTATTTGACAGCTGTTGCAATTAATCATGAAGAATATCACGTGGTGACAGATTTAAGAAAGTGCAGCGATGTATTTACTTTTTATAAATGCAAAGAGTATAAAAACGAAAACCTAAACCAATAACCGACATATGAAAAAGAATTTGATTCTAAGCGCAGTTTTTATCACGATTGGATCAATTGTATGTATTGCAATTAATCAGGTCAGAAAGCAAAGGAATGGTGGCAAAAAACAAGTAATTGCCAAACGTTCTGAATTTAGTCAGGCATTTATGATGGATACATATGAACCAATTGAGGATTTTGAAATGATTTATTTTGATGATCACAGGGGATTGGTTCAAATTAAAACAAAACGATAATGGCATTTAAACAAACAGCAATTGAAAAACTTGAAAAGCAAATCAAATTTGCGAATAAAGAATTTTATGCAGAATTGTATGATGAAATACGTGAAGCCAAAGAAATGGAGAAACATCAAATGATACAATTTGCAATGGAACTTCACAAACGCGATTTGAGTAAAACAGGAACCGATATTTTATTGGATGAAGCACATCAATTATATTTTGAAACATTTGTATTATGAGAAACGAACATGAACACAGATTGCAAACGGTGTTGGCCAAATATCTTGATTTGAACAATTACACGTTTTTTGCCATTCCAAACGGTGGATGGAGAAACAAAGCAGTTGCGGCCAAATTAAAGGCTGAGGGAGTGAAAGCCGGTGTGGCTGATTTATTGATCCTGTTGCCAAATCAAACGTTTCACGGCCTATTTGTTGAAGTCAAAATTGCAGGCAATTATCAACAGCCAAATCAAAAGGATTTTGAACAGAAAGCAAGGGATTGCGGATATGAATACATAATTGTGCGATCATTGGATGAGTTAATTGAGAAATTGAAATACTATGAGGCGCAAAAATTCGTGGAACAGGATAAAATGATGGCCGCATATCGGTCAGGATACATTGATGGAAAATTAGAAAATCAAACAACAATAAGATGAATATTAATAGACAAAAGGCCATTGATTGGGCCAACGAAAGAATTGCAGATCCAAATTTTAGTGAACAGCCAATCCGGGTGAATGCGTGGGAATTGATTCACAATCCAAAATTGTTTCTTGAAACCTGTGTGGCCCGGCTTACATACGGTTCAGAAAGGGAAAAACGTGTTGTTTATAATCGTGTTCGAAACCTAAAAACGTATTACAATGATATTTCAAGATGAAGATATATTTGTACACGGTGACATCAAATGTTCCGAAGGCATAACACGTGATGAGGCAATTGAAATAATTGAGGAAATACAAGAAATTATGATATTCCACAAAATTATAAAACTTGATTTGTGCATTGATCCATACAAATTTCCACGTGAGTTGTTGGACATAGGCAAACCATAAAAATACAAGGCAATAAATGACCGGAATTAACAAAAAAACAAACCGATGAAAACTACAAAAGACAAAATACGTTTATTAACATTCTTTGCATTGTGCCAAAATATGTTGGATTTCATTGATGGATCGTGGCACGGCCATCCGGCAAACAAACAGGCCGTTAAGATGGTAACAAAGCAAATGATTAGGGAGTTGGAAAAAACAATGGCCGTATTATTCCCGGCAAACAGAAATGATGATCCGGATTTGCCTGATGCGTTGGATACATTCCAAAATGCCTGCACAGCAATGGAGTCATTTTTTATGCTTGGAATGGAAATGGATCAGATGGATCAAACAAAGAAAGATTCATTGAATACACAGATTAATATTTTACTAAAATCTTATGGGATTGATTGTTGGGAAAAACCAATGTCAAACCTATGGAAAAATTAAATAAATTTGTGGAGCAGTTGGGTGATGAATAACTGCCGGAAACAAAAGCACATATTTACCTAATCAATACAGAATGAAAAATGAGAGCCGTGAAATGGTGGATCATCCGCAACATTATCAATCTGATGGAGGCATCGAGGCAATTGATGTAATCGAAGGGTTCAGCCTAAATTTTAATTTGGGGAACGCAATCAAATATATTTTGAGGGCCGACAAAAAAGGCAACAAGAAACAGGATTTGGAAAAATCCCTGTGGTATATCAATAGGGAACTTTCTAAATTTAAAGGATAATGGATGCAGATGATTTAGTCACAATGGGTTGGTGTGTTGGAGGTATTGAGTTCGTGTTTATATTAGTAATGATCAAATTCATATTTGATGAAAAAAAATCGACCATGAAAAAGATGAAATTAATAGTGGATGCAGGGGAATATGAATCAGATTCATTGTTTTCCTTAATTATTGAAGTTTTAAAGCACAGAACGTGGCATTTGTTCAATCATGGCAAATGGATGGATTAATTAATAAAATATGATAGAAGAAATAAACATCAAATTGGTAATTCCGCATCCAAACAATCCACGGTTGATTAAGGATGATAAATTCAAAAAATTGGTGAAGTCCATTAAGGAGTTCCCGGAAATGCTGCAATTGCGACCAATCATTGTTGATGATAATTGTGTGGTATTGGGTGGGAATATGCGATTGCGTGCCTGTATTGAAGCCGGATTGAAGCGTGTGCCAATTATTAAGGCATCAGCATTGACAGCCGAACAACAGAAACGTTTTATCATTACCGACAATGTGGGATTTGGTGAGTGGGATTGGGATTTGTTGGCTAATGATTGGGAAATGGCTGATTTAGAAGATTGGGGATTGGATTTGCCGATTTATAAAGAATTAGGCGAAGATTTACCGGTTGACAATGAGAATGAGCCAAAGGATAAATTTGTGATTGAGGTGTCATTTGAATCTGAGGAACAAAGACAAATGGCATACAAACATTTCATTGAAAATGGACTAAATTGCTTTTGCAAAAAATAAATTATGGCAGTACCTAAGAGTGTGACAAAACTGAACAAAAAACGTATGTTGGAGGCCCTTGAAAAGTCTTTGGGAATTGTCACATCCGCTGCAAAGATTGCCAACATCAACCGTTCAATGCATTATGATTGGATGCGTGATGATCCGCAATACAAAAAGGCCGTTGATGAGTTGGCTGATATGACATTGGATTTTGCTGAATCGCAGTTGCATAAGCAAATCAAAGATGGCAACACAACAGCCACAATATTTTATTTAAAGACCAAAGGCAAACAACGTGGGTATGTTGAACGCACGGAGGTTGTACATGAAACCGGCATTGAATCTGCCATAATAGAATGGACACCGGCACAAATCGAAAACGAATAAAGCAGAAATGCAATGTTCAGTTTTATCAAACGTTAAACAGCACCAAAAGAATCAAAGTTCATCAGGGCGGAACACGTTCGGGGAAAACTTATGCCCTGTGCCAATACCTAATCTATAAATTAACATCATCACAGAAACCGTTGGTGATTTCGATTGTCCGTAAAACATTGCCGGCATTAAAAGGATCGGTGATGCGTGATTTTCTCGAAATATTAGACACGTTGGGCATTTTGTATGTCGGACAACACAACAAATCGGAAAACACGTACACATTTGGCAACCACGTTGTTGAATTTCTTTCAGTTGATGAGCCACAAAAGATCAGGGGCCGTAAAAGAAATATTTGCTATTGTAACGAGGTCAACGAATTAGATCATGAAGATTTCAGGCAGTTATTAATGCGTACAACGGATGAAATGATTTGCGATTTTAATCCATCCGATCCTGTGCATTGGATTTATGATGAAGTCATCACACGTGATGATTGTGACACATGGATCACAACGTATTTGGATAATAAGTTTTTGCCGGCTGAATTGGTGCATGAAATCGAAAGATTAAAAGCCAAAGATCCGGATTATTGGAGGGTGTACGGTGAGGGGAAACGTGCGGTGTTTAGTGATCGCCAAATATTCCCTAATTGGCAATTCATCCCAAAGGCAGAATTTCCTGAATTTGATGATGTGTTTTATGGCCTTGATTTTGGATTTAGTCACGATCCAACGGCCATTGTGCAGTTGGCAAAGGTTGGCGATAAATTATACATCCATGAAATCATGTACAAAAAGGGAATGACCAACCGGGATATTGCTGATTTCCTAAAAGAAAAGAAAATAAACGAACACATAATTTATTGTGAATCAGCGGAACCGAAATCAATTGAGGAATTGCGACAAATGGATATTTTGGCGGTTCCTGCAATAAAAGGTGAAGGATCAATAAAGGCCGGGATTAGTTTATTAAAGGAACACGAGGTGATTTGTTCATCTGAATCGCATAATTTACATAATGAATTTCAGTTTTATTTTTGGGAACAATTAAAGGATGGAACGATTATAAATAAGCCAATAGACAAACACAATCACCTGATGGATGCAATCCGGTATGGGGTTTATACCAAATACAAAAATCGTTCTGATTTTTTTGTGGTTTAATTATGTATTTTTGAGAAAAAAAAGCAATACAAATGGCATCAATCATTGATACATTCAAACAATCCATTGCCAAAGCATTATCAAGCGGCACAAACGAATCATACAATAAACTGATATACACGTGGCTTGGCACGAATATCATAATGAATGAGGATAACGATACCACATACATTCGTGATGGGTATCAACGAAATGCCACCATTTATTCAATCATTAACCTGATTGTTAAGGCAGCCACAACAATCCCTGTTTCTGTTTACCGTGTCACAAACGAAGGCACAGCAAAGCAATACAAGGCGATGACATCAGGTGTAATGGATGGCCCTGCAATATACAAGGCCAACATATTACGCAAAAGAGCATTTGAGGAAATAAAGGATTCAGAATTAGAGGCATTGTTAATGCGGCCAAACCCGGCACAATCATTTTCAGCGTGGTTGGGTGAAATCGTTGCATTCGGTAAACTAACCGGAAACCGTTACATCTACGGCATCGGGCCTGATTCAGGGCCAAATCAGGGAAAATTTACGGAGTTGTACAATTTACCATCACAATTAGTTGAAATCGTTTCAGGTGGTGTGATGGAGCCTGTGGCAGGGTACAAAATCCAATACAATTCAATGATTGAGGTAAAACCCGAATACATTTGCCACATAAAAGATTTTAATCCGGATTACGACAGCAGCGGTTCAAACCTATATGGCCAATCACCTTTGCGTGCCGGCCTGCGTGTTTTATCGGCCAACAATGAAGCCGTAACCACCGGATTAAAATATTTACAGAATCAAACATCACGTGGGATGTTGATTTCAAAGGATGGTAATTTGACTGAGGTGCAAGCACAGGCATTAAAAGACAAATTCCGCAAAAATTATCAGGGTGCAGGGAACGCAGGTGATGTGATTATCACACCAAAGGATTTGAGTTGGGTGAATTTTGGTTTGTCAGCATCTGATTTGTCATTGATTGAGCAGTACAATGGAACGGTGAAGGATTTGTGTAATTTATACAACATCCCTGTGCAGTTGCTAAACAACACAGATGCATCCACATACAACAATATGAAGGAGGCTAAAAAAGCATTATACCAAAATGCCGTGATTCCTGAATTAATCAAGATACGTGATGAATTAAACAGATGGTTGGCACCAAAGTACGGCAAAGAATATTTCATTGATTTCGATTTTACGGTGATCAGCGAAATGCAAGAGGAGGTTGACAAATTGGTGTCGCAATTAGCAGCAGCGTGGTGGGTTACACCAAACGAGAAACGTGATGCAATGAATTACGCTATGGACACAGAAAATGCATTCATGGATGATTATTTCATCCCGGCTAATTTAATGGCACAGAATCCATCAATGCCATCATTAGAGAATCCAAAATCATTAGATATTCAGTATTCAACAAAGGCTGAATCAAATGAAATGTATGATGATTATCCAAAGAAAGCATCTTTAAATGCACAAAAGATGTTGGATTGGAAACAGGAATACCCGGATGAAATTCGTGGAGGCACCGAAATTGGTTGGACACGTGCAAGACAATTGGCAAACCGTGATGAAATCAGCCGTGATATTGTTAGCAGAATGGCGCAATTCAATCGCCATCGTCAAAACGCAACGGTTGCTGATGAATATAAGGAAACACCATGGAAGGATGCAGGGTATGTGGCTTGGAACTTATGGGGCGGAACTGAGGGTGTTGATTGGGCAATCAAGAAAATAAAGGAAATAGATGCCGTTACCGAATCCTAATAATGGCGAAAGCCAAAATGATTTCATGGCCCGTTGTGTTGTTGATCCTAATATTGTCAATGATTTTGGCACTATTGATCAACGTGTGGCTGTGTGTAGCAATCTATTTAATCCACAGAAAGAAACAAAGGCGCAGGATGATTGGGAAAATGATTTTGAAAACCAATTGACCAAAGCAGAACGCACATCAATTAAGGATTTTACGGAGTTTTACAAAGCCGAATATAATGATGCTATTGACCTTTATTTAAAGGTCGGGCAGATGACACAGGCCACAGCACAGGGATTTTTTCAGGATGCCAAATACATAAAAATGTATGAGGGTATGTATTCCAAAATCGGTTTACAATTTGCCAATTGGTATTCCAAAAACGTGCAGAAATATATGCCAAAAGCCGATCCGGCAAATATGCAATCTATTTGGCGCAATGCCTTTGCATTTATGGGCCAAAAGGTAGCAGGCCAAAGGGTGACAATGGTTTCATCAACAGCACAGGCAACATTGACAAACACAATTCGCCAATTTATGGCCGATCCTGTTTTCCAATCAGCCGGTGAAAAGGTGCAGGGCAAAATGTTGCGTCAAAAATTTGATGGGTTGGCTGATTATCAGGCACGCAGGATTGTTAGAACGGAGGCCACAAACGCAGCCAATTATGCAACCGAACAGGCAGCGGTCAATTTGTTTGCCGGTCAGGATTTAACCAAAACATGGCGATCAGGATTTGATGCACGTGTTCGTGATGCACACAGGTCAGCAAATGGGCAGGTTGTTCCGTTTAATAGCAAATTTTCGGTTGGTGGTGAGTCATTACAAAGACCGGGCGATCCTAATGGATCAGCAAGCAACGTAATCAATTGCCGTTGTTCAATGATTGTATTGCCAAAGGCAGGAGCAAACACAATTGGCGCACCAATTACCAACATTGGATTTGGAATGGCACAGGCTGAGGTTGTTGATGCTATTTCATCGGCTATGATTGCACCTGAAATTGTTGCAACCGTTGTGGCAGAAACGGCAGTTGTAAATGCACAGGTTGAGGCTAAAACAATAAAACAGGCAAAGGCGATTGCAATTGATAATTTAGAAAGCAGCGGATTAAAAATTAAAAAAATAACCGTTTCAAGGTCAATTGATGTTCCGAGAATGAATGAATTGAATGCACAATTAAATGTATTGACAAATCAGTATAAAATCGATTCATTATACAATACGAAATACCCTTTAAATTTGACCTACAAATCAACATCACGTTCATATGGATTTGTTGAAACATCAGGGGGTAATTTATTGCAAATTAATTTTGGTGATTTAACAGCATCATTAGAAAGCAGGACAAAAGTAATTTCATCAACAGAATTTATTTTAAGAGGCAAAAGCGCAATTGATGCAGTCAACAAAAACATTGCTACATTAACACACGAATTTGCACACGTAATTGCAACAAGGCACACATTAGAAAATGCAGCATTAAGGCAATTGACATCAGAATATTATGCAGAATTGAAAATAATTCAGCAAAATTACATTAAGGAGATTGCAGAATATAAGGCAACAAACAATTTCGTTGCATTTAATACAAATTATTTGGGGACATATGCATCAAAAAATATTGATGAGTTTATGGCCGAAGGATTTACAGAATACAAATTGAGTTCAAACCCATCAAAATTTGCAATAGAAATTGGCAAATTAATTGAGAAATATTTTAAAAAATAATGGAAAACAGGGACAATTTTATTTGTGACAAATGTATTCATGCACGTTTAATCAGGGGCGGATGCGATGCATTCCCCGATGGAATACCTGATGAAGTATTATTAACCAATGATCACGATTTCCCATTGGGCGATCAGGGCAATGATATTGTATTTGAGGAAGGCGAGCCACAATTTAGTTAAAATTAATTTTTACGTTCCGTTTTCTAATTAGCAATTTGACTAATTTTGGGCAAAAGATAGATTATGATTTACAAACAAACATCCATTGGGATTGATGACATCGATGAGGCAAACGGTATTGTTTCGGGATATGGTTCAATATTCGGCAACATTGATTCAGACAATGACATCATTTTGTCGGGAGCATACACCAAAACATTATCTGAAAACGGATCACGTGTACGGTATTGCAACCAACACAGAATTGATCAGCCATTAGGCAAATTCAACGAATTGCGTGAAGATGCAAAAGGGTTGTATTTTGTGGCTGAGGTTCCAAAAACACGAATGGGTGAAGACATTTTGTTGTTAATGAAAAACGGTGTGATCACAGAAAATTCCGTTGGTATTATGCCGATTGTAAAGAATTACAGACAGGATGGTGTGCGTGAATTGAAAGAGGTGAAGTTGTACGAAATTTCGTGCGTTACATTAGCAGCAAACCCAATGGCATTGATTACAGATGCAAAGGGTGAAATTGATCAGGATTTATTGGCAAAACGTTTCGACATTTTAGCCAAAATGATCAAGAAAGAAAACGTATCCGATGAATTAGGGTACGCAATTGAAGGTGAGTTGATGAAATTGAAATCATTGTTTATTGATGTTACCACACGGCCGGCAGAAATTGTCACCGTGCCGGAAGTTAAACAGGTGGATATTTCCGAAATATTTTCATATTTAAACAATCAAATAAAGTCAAAATAAGATGACAGAAGAAATCAAAAACCAATTGAACGAATTAAATTCGGCAATTGATGCGAGAATCGCAAAAGCAGAAGGACAGGCAGTTGCATCAGCAACAGGCAAAGCGGATGAATTATTAAAATCCGAGATCAAGAATTTAGAGGCAAAATTTGCTGAGGTTCACGGTCGTATTGATGCAGCAGAAGTTGCAGCAAAGAAAACAGCAACAGGGGCAAACGCACAATCATTCAAACAATCTTTGATCGATGGTATCACAAAAGGTGGTTTAGATGGTTTAGTAAATGGCAACAGCCGTTCAGCTAAATTTGAGATCAAGGCGGCAGATATGACCGTTGCGGCTAACTTTACAGGTGAAGTTATCCCGGCACAATACGTTCCGGGTATCAAGTATGATCCAACAAACCCTGTACACGTTCGTCAATTATTGGCACAAGGTTCAACCAATTCTGAGGTTGTTCGTTATGTACGTGAGTCAGCATATGACAACGGTGCATCAACAAAGGCACAAGGTTCAACATTAGGTGAGTCAGATTTCGATTTGACAGCATACGATGCAAACGTTCAGAAAATCGGTACTTATTTCCGTATTTCTGAGGAAATGTTAGCAGATACACCACAGCTAACATCATATTTGGCAGCACGTGCGCCTGAGAAATTGTTAACGGTTGAAGATGCACAATTACTTTATGGTAATGGTACAGCACCGAACATTTCAGGTATCGTGACATCAGGATCAACAGCATTCGCAGCAGGCGGATTTGCAGATTCAATCACAGCGGCAAACCAATTTGACGTTTTAACGGTAGCAATCAACCAATTAGCATTGGCTAACTATCGTCCTGATTATATCATGGTAAACCCAACAGATTTCCACAAAATCTTATTGTTAAAGTCAACAACAAATGAGTATTTGAAGGATCAGGTATACATGGGATTACAGCCACAATTCTTAGGTGTGCCGGTTGTAGTTAATACAGCAATCACAGCAGGAACATACCTTGTTGGTAATTTCGGTTTAGGAACACAAATGTGGGTGCGTGAGAATCTTTCATTGGAGTTTTTCCGTGAGGATGGAACAAACGTTCGTGATGGTTTTGTAACCGTTCGTTTAGTAGAAAGAATTGCATTAACTAACTACGCACCATTAGCAATCGTTAAGGGTACATTTGCAACGGACATCGCTGCAATCGGAGTTTAATTTTAATACAATTCCAAATTAAAAGAAAGCCACCTAAATATTGGGTGGCTTTTCTTTTTATATTTGTTCAAAAAATAGCACAATAATGGGCAAAGTTTTAATGAGAAAAACGGTATTCGATAATAAA